>NPIE01000223.1_pt1 | contig 199840 bp, 189 predicted proteins | sample 8637661 | NCBI WGS metagenome assembly NPIE01 (sample SAMN07420842, study PRJNA396082) | bioreactor metagenome | isolation source: sample BA12 brine-fed electro-methanogenic bioreactor BA | place: Japan: Kochi | collected 2016-12-09
CGGGACTCTTGCCCCGGGGCCTTTTCTGTCGCCTGCGGGAGATGTCAGGAAAAACGGAAATTGAAACGCTTTTGCTCTTGCAGACGACCGGAATGTGCGAGAAGATTGATGGAAATTCAGAAAGTGAGCGAAACGCGAGGCGTTCTCTAAAAGATTTTATGTCATAATGACTCCGGTAACGAATGTGACGGACAGGTCTGCGAGGTGCCGTTCATGGCGGAAGAAAGCGAAAGATACAACGAGGGCAGAACCGGCGTGAAAGAAAGCGAAACAGTGCAGGACCAGGCTGAGCAGAAGGGCTACAATAATAACAGGCCGCCCCGCTTCAAGCTGGGCGACCTGCTTGTCCAGTCCGGGATGATTACGGCGCAGCAGCTCGAGGAAGCTCTCAGGAGCCAGAAGAAATCCAAAAAACGCCTTGGGAGTATCCTGGTAGAGAAAGGGTACCTGACGGAAAGGCAACTGGCTGAGGTCCTGAGCCGCCAGCTGCGGGTGCCGCTGGTATCGCTTGCGCGGTACAGGCCCATGGGGGAAGCGCTGAGACTAATCCCGAAAAACGTCGCCAAGCGACTTGAATTGCTGCCCCTTGCGCTTCTCGACAACAACAGGATGATGATCGCCATGGCCGATCCCCTGAATGTTCTGGCCATCGACGAGGTAAAGATCCTGACGGGTATGGAGCTTGAGGTCGGGATTACGACGACTTCGGAAATCGAACGGGAGCTTGAAAAGTTCTACCAGGTTCAGGGATCCCTGGAGGATGCAATCGTCGAGGTTGTCGAGACGGAGCCCGGGGAAATGGACCTGGAACGCGAGGAGAAAAGAGCGGGGGCCGATGACGCCCCTGTGGTCAAGCTGGTGAATACCATCCTCGAGCAGGGGGCGAAAGAAGGGGCTTCCGACGTTCACATCGAGCCCTTCGAGAAGGTCACCCGGGTCCGTTTCCGAGTCGACGGGGCGCTTTACGACGCCCTCGATTTCCCCAAGAAACTTCATCCCGCCGTCTCGTCGAGGATCAAGATCATGGCCAATATTGATATTTCGGAAAAGCGCAAACCCCAGGACGGCCGTATCCTCATCAAGGCGGCGAACAGGAAGATCGACCTTCGTGTTTCCACCCTGCCGACCATATATGGCGAGAAAGTGGTCCTCAGGCTCCTGGATCAGGCCAACGCCATGGTGGGTCTTGAAAAGCTCGGCCTCTATCCCGAGGACCGGGAGCTTCTGGATGACATGATCCACCGGCCCTACGGCATTGTCCTTGTCACGGGACCTACTGGAAGCGGGAAATCAACGACGCTCTATTCCGTCCTTGAGCAGATCAGCAAGCCCGAGGTCAACATCATCACCGTCGAGGACCCGGTGGAATACACCATGACGGGCATCAACCAGATACAGCTCAACGAAAGGGCGGGACTGACCTTCGGTGAGGCGCTCCGGTCGATCCTCCGGCAGGACCCGGACAAGATCATGGTGGGTGAGATTCGGGACCTTGAGACCGGCGTTCTGGCAGTCAGGGCCGCACTGACAGGCCACCTGGTGCTTTCCACGCTTCACACCAACGATGCCCCCAGCGCCTCCATACGCCTCATCGAAATGGGGATCGCCCCCTTCCTGGTGGCATCCTCCATGATCGGTGTCGTGGCCCAGCGTCTCGTGAGAAAGCTTTGCGAAAATTGCAAGGAGGAGTACGAAATCCCCGAAAGCGTCCTCATCGATATGGGGCTCCCCCCGGGGACGAAGGCATGGAAACCCGTCGGCTGCGATGTGTGCCGGACCACGGGCTACAAGGGCCGATCGGCTGTTTTTGAGATCATGAAAGTCGACGACGTGATCCAGTCACTGATTTTGGAGGGAGCCTCGGCGAGCCGGATCCGCAAGGAGGCCATCTCCCGCGGAATGAAGACCCTTCGCCAGGCGGGGCTGAGGAAAGTCACCGATGGCGTCACCAGTCTGGAAGAAGTGCTCCAGGTTTCACTCTGACGAAAATAAGGAGGGACCCCGCTCATGGCTGCCGGGATACAGGATATCCTTTCCGAAGCATTGCGAAAAGGAGCCACAGACGTTCACCTGGGAGTGGACGTCCCCCCCATCATACGGATTGACGGGGATCTCAACTATCTCGCCGGTTTCCAGGCGCATTCGGCGGAGGACATCCGGGCCCTGGCCGGAGAGGTCCTGACCAGGCAGCAACTGGAGGACCTCGACGACAGCTGGGAAGTGGACTTCAGTTTCACCTTCACCGGTGATGGCGGCGAGAGCTCCCGTTTCCGGGGAAACTGCTTTTACGAACGTGGAAACCTCTGCCTCGCGTTGAGGACGATCCCCACGAAGATCAAGACAATCGAAGAGCTCAAGCTCCCCGAGGCTCTCGCCGAGGTGACGAAAAAGCACAGGGGGCTCTTTCTCGTGACAGGTCCTACCGGAAGCGGAAAAAGCACAACCCTGGCATCGCTCATCCAGGAGATCAACCTCAAGAGGGCCTGTCACATCGTAACCATTGAGGACCCCATAGAATATTTGTATTCCTCTGAGAAATCCGTCATCCACCAGCGTGAGGTCGGAAGCGACACCCACAGCTTTTCGGAAGCCCTCAAAAGGGTTCTGCGCCAGGACCCGGATGTGATTCTCATAGGCGAGATGCGGGACCTCGAGACCATCGCCGCCGCCGTGACGGCGGCCGAAACGGGGCACCTCGTCTTCGCCACCCTTCACACCCAGAGCGCACCCCAGACGGTGGACCGGATCATAGACGTCTTTCCCTCCCACCAGCAACAGCAGATCCGCCAGCAGCTCAGCACGGTCCTCATCGGGGTCTGCACCCAGCAGCTCATAGCCGTCCCGGGTGGTGGCCGGGTGGTGGCCACGGAGCTCCTTTTCGCCAACCCGGCGGTGCGAAACCTCATCCGTGAGGCCAAGGTCAGCCAGATGGTCAGCGTCATGCAGACGGGTTCAAGCCTGGGGATGCATACCATGGACCAGGACCTCGGCCGCCTTGTGAGGGAAGGGATCCTCCCCTTCGATACGGCAAGATCCCGGTGTCACGATCCCAAGGACCTTGAACGGCTTGTCTTCGAATCGCCCTTTTAACGGCCACATCATGTAAAATCTCTGTGTGAACCCTTATTATCAATGATGCAGTGTGATACAATGGTGGTGGAAGGGCCCCAATGAACGCATTCAGGCCATTTCCCCGGAGAAAATGATAATGATGCAGATTTCATATTGAATTGCGCTGCAGCGTGAAAAGCTGTATATTGATAATGTTCTTCAAGGCTTTAAAGCCTAACGCGGCGGGAGGGAAGCCGGTTGATCTACAGGTACCGAGCCCGGAATTCTGACGGCAAGGCAATCAACGGTGTCATCACCGCCTACAGCCAGGAACAGGTGGTCCAGCAGCTGCGCGGCCAGGGCCTGGTGCCCATTGCCATCACCCAGGACAAGGAAGCAGAAAGGGAATCACTCCTGGACAAGATGCGAAAGATTGGCACGGTCCGCCTGAAGGACAAGGCCGTCATGTTCCGGCAGCTGGCCACCATGATCTCGGCGGGAATCACCCTGGGAAGCGCCCTGGACATCCTGGCGGAGCAGACCCAGAGCAAGAAGCTCGCCGACGCCGTCCGCCACGTGAAGCGCCAGGTGGACAGCGGCGTCTCCCTGAGCGCCGCCATGAGAAGCCGCAAGGAGTTCAACACCCTCATGGTCTCCATTGTCAAGGCAGGCGAAGAAGGGGGCGTCCTTGACTCGAGCCTCGACCGGCTGGCCACCTTTCTTGAGCGGCAGGACGCGCTCCGGAAGAAGATCTATTCCGCCGTCACCTACCCGGCGGTGGTCATGTCTTTTGCCCTCGTCGTGGTCTACATCCTGGTGACTTTCATCGTCCCCCGGTTTGCGCTGGTTTTTAACAACATGGGTGTTGACCTGCCGGCGATAACCACTGTGACCTTCAATTTCGCCCTCTGGATGAACGAACACTGGCTTCTCTTTTTAATCGGGATCCTCCTGTTTGTCGTGATCCTTATTCTCCTGAACCGGCAAAAAAGCACAAGGCCCACCATGGACAGGATCAAGCTGAAACTCCCAGTGGTGGGAGGGCTCATCTACGAGGCCATCATGGCCAGGACCAACCGGACCCTGTCTTCCCTGGTCCAGGCGGGGGTCCCCATTCTCATGGCCCTGGAGATGACCTCGGGAGTAGCCGACAATCACGTGATCGCCTCGGCCTACGACGAGCTTCGGGAGGCGGCGCGCAAGGGCCAGGGGCTCGGTGAAACAGCCATGAAAAGCCCGGTTTTCCCCCTCATGACCTCCCACATGATGACCGTGGGGGAGCAGACGGGGCGGCTTGAAGAAATGCTGGCCAAGGTGGCCGACTGGTTCGAGTTCGAACTGGACGAAAAGATCAAGCGCCTCACGTCCATCATCGAGCCCATCCTGATCATCTTCGTCGGCGGCATCGTGGCCCTGGTGGCCTCGGCCATATTCCTGCCCATCGTCGGCGCCATCCAGGCCATGCTCTAGGATTTCTAAAAAAGGGGGGTGAAAAGCGGAAAAGGTTCAGGGAAGGGGCTTCATTTGTTTTCGTTGGCTTGACGAAACATGCGGTTTGGTTCATATTTTCCCTATGGCAAGCTGGTTAAAAGGCTGAAACCTCAAAGGGGGTCTTGTACATGAACATGTGGATGAGAAAGAGAAAGGCGCGGGGCTTCACGCTGGTGGAACTGTTGATCGTCATCGTGATCATCGGCATTCTGGCGGGATCAATGTTGCTGGTCTTTGGGAGCGCTACCGACAAAGCAAAGGCTTCAAAGATCGTAGCTAACCTCAGATCGCTTAAAGCCGCGGCTTTAATGTGTTACGCGGATTACGATGAATGGCCGACAACAATTGCAAGCTTGGACCCGTATATGGACAGGACGGTTCCAACGGCAGGGACAGAAACAATTTACTCAGTTCCTGCTAATAACACGACTTCGCCTTGGTATATTCTGGCAACGTTGCAAGGAGACGATGCAACTACAGGTGTTCAGGACAGGTTGGCTGATTTCGCAGTAGATGCTGGATTGTTCAAAGATGCAGCATGTAGTACTGATTATGATAGTGGTACGAGTGTCTATGTGAAGGTGAGCAACTAATATCTTCTTTTTTGCTTTCTGGGCGAAGAGTTGCCGACGGTCCGGCAACTCTTCGCTGGTTGAGAGCATCAATATGTCGTATGTTTTTTTAATTAACCTAAGGAGTCGACGCCAATGGCCCTGTTCGGCAAGGGGGACAAAAAAGCCGGTTTGTCACTAAGTTCTGGGACTCTCCGGTATATCGAGATCGAAGGCCGTATCGGGGACCTGTCGGTCGCCCGAAGCGGCGAGGTGTCCATCGAAGGCACCGCCATCGACCAGGAGATGATCTCCGACACCAGGAGCCTGGAAGACCACCTGATGACCCTCAAAAGCTTCATCGGGGGGAACTGGGCCCAGGGCGTCGTGTTGGGCATGCCTTCAAGGGAGGTTCTCATGCGCATCGTGGAGATGCCGGCCATGGAGAAGGAGGATGCCCGGGAGGCCCTGAAGTGGGATTTCGAAAAGTACTTCCCCTTCCCCTACGGCGAGGCCGTCTTCGACCTTTCGGTAGTGGACACGCCCGGTGAACCAGATGTCACCATCTCCCGCTTTCTTGTGGCGGCGGCGCGGCTTCGGGTGGTGGAAAACCTTCTCGAGATGGCAAAGCGCGTGGGACTCAAAATCGGCGCCATCGAACCCCTCAACGTCCCGCTCTACCGGTGCGTTAAAGGGCCGAGGGAAAGCGGCCCCCTCACGGGGACCATGGTGGTCTACGTGGGGAAGACGAGCTCCCAGATCATCGTCGGGTTCGGCGACAACGGGATCCTTTACAGGACCCTCCTTGTCGGCGGTGAGGGGCAGCGGGGAGACGAGGAACCCTTTGCGGCCGTGACCCGGGAGGTTTCCTCCACGTTCACGTATCTTGGGAGCCAGTTCAGGGAACTTCGCGTGGACGAGGTGATTCTCTGCGGCGACTACGCCGGGGACCGCGATCTTACGGAGAGCGTGGCGGGCGTTTCGGCCGCGCCGGTCCTGGTCTCCGATCCCTGGAACGCCTGGGGAATTAAAGGGGCTCCCGATGACAGGAGCGGTTGGGAACCGACGGTGGGGCTGGCTGTGAGGGATCTTTCATGAGAGTGAAACTGGATCTTAGACCGGCTCACTATGTAGAAACGGCACAAAAGCGGATCGACTGGGCGCGGATCGTGGCTTCCGTCCTCGTACTGTCTTTTCTTCTGGTTGCAGGTTTCACATTCGGTTACGGCCTGGTGGTAAGCCGGGCCATGAAAGCAGAGAGGCTCGCTTTGCAGGACCGCATCCAGCAACTCCAGTTCCAGAATGTAAAGCTCGGAAAGGAACTTGACCGCCTTGTTGCCGCCGAAGAGGATTACCGGAGTGCTCTGGCTCTTTTGCAGCAGGAGCTTCCGTCCCTTGAGTTTTTTACCGTTCTTGAACGGGCCCTGCCTCCCACGGTGTGGCTCGAGACGGCGTCGGTGAACAAGGGCAAGGTGGCCATGACAGGTAGCGCCTTCACCGAAAACGACGTGGTCGACTTCGGGCGGGCGCTCATGGAGGCCGACGTGGTGGAAGCGGTGGGATTCCCCGTCACAAGCCGTGTCACCCGTGAGGGCGAGAGCATCATCCGGTTCAGCCTTGACGTCCAGATCCGGGACCTCATGGAGCTTCATGCCCAATCCTCCGGTGAGGAGGCGACTCCGTGATGAAACTTCCCAGGAAGCGGATCGTCCTGTCGCTTTTTCTTTTTCTTTTTTTCGTCCTTCTCGTAGGGGGCGAGGTGCTCTTTTCCAGGGAGATCATCAGGGAGCGCAGGACCATCGACGAACTCAGGACCCGGGAGGCGATTCTCAAAAGCGACGTTCGGGACAAGACGCGTCTCATCCAGGCCTACAAGGAAACTATTGAGGCGATAGAACGGTACGAAGTGAACCTCCCCGCCAACGAGGTGGCCTTTTTCTCCGCCGTTGAGCGGGAACTTGCCAAAAACGGCGTCCAGGTCAACAGCATCAAGCCTGCCAAGGCATCGCAAGGGGCCCGCGGCGTAGAGATCGATTTCATCGGTCCCTATTATGCCGTCTTGAATGTCATGGCCGACTGGCGAGGCATGGGCGTGGCCGTGAGGATGGCCTCAGTTTCGCTTTCCAGGGACCAGCGTGAAGGGCTTGTAAAGGGCAAGGTCGTGCTTGAAACGGTGCTTGCCGGGGAGGGGGCGTGAACATGGCTTCCCAGGATGGATGGTTTGCCACGGCCGGTGAGCTCTGGGACGACCTGGTTCACAGCGACAAGGTCCCCCGCCTGGTGCGGGTTCTCATTGTGCTTCTGCTTTTGGCCGGTACGATCTGGTCCGGGTATCTCCTCAAGGAAATGGTGAAGCTCGTTCGGGAGGAGAAGGTCCCTCAGGTCCCCGAAAGCCGGAAGGTGGACCAGGAAATCGACCGCCTGGAAGGCGTTGTGGAAAGCTTTGAAAGCGCCGTTATGGCCAGGTCCGGAAGCACGCAGCTGTCGGTTCTGGCCGCGAAGATCTCGCGAAAGCCCTTTGTCCCCCCACCTCCGCCTGAGATGGAACCGGCGGCGGACGCCGCGGCTCTGGCAAAAGAGCAGCTCGAACCGCCGCCTTATGTGGAAGTCCGCGCCATACTGGTCAAGGGCCCCGATGCGGTGGCCGTGCTCGACATCGAAGGGGAAGGGAACGGGATCGTCGTGAAAAAGGGAGGAACCTTCGGGAATGGAAAAGGACGGGTTGTCCGGATTACTGCAGAGAAGGTGGTGTTCACATGGGCCGGCCAGAGCGTCGAATCGGCAATAGGCATGTAGCAAAAGGCAGCACCCCAGGCAGGATAACGGGACTGTCCGTTCTTGTTGCAGTGGCTTTTTTGTTTATGGCGGCATTTCCTGTGGGGGTCGCCCTCGGGCAGACGGAACGGCCGGAAACCGGCCTTGTCGATGCGGGGCCGACGATCAGCGGCATGACGGTCCAGCAGGCCGGGGGAAGGCTGGCCGTGGTGGAACTCAGGGGAAATTTGCTGCCGGCACCGGAAATCCTTGCAACCGACAGCGACAGGCTTGTTCTCCTTTTTGCCGACACGGTACTTCCCTCCGGGTACTGGGAGAAGGTCTACAACATCCCCCTGGTGAAAAAGATCGAGTTGAGCCAGGAAATGCAGGGCGTGAAAATGACCGTTCTGGGGAACATGAGGCTTCATTTGAAAGATGTCATTGGTGAAGCTCCCGCCAACAGGCTTCAGCTTCACGTCGCAGTGCCCGGAGAGGAGCCGGAGCCACGGATCATGGAGCAGATCGATACCCGTGGCGGCTCGAAACATGACCCGATGAGGATCACGGAGCCCGTGTCCCTCGAACTCCGCGATTCCGACTTGAGGGATGTTTTCCGAATGCTGGGGGCCATGATGAACCTGAACGTCCTGGTCGACCCGTCGGTGCCCCCCGAACCGGTGACGATCACTCTCCGGGAGGTTCCCCTGAACGAAGCTTTCAGGTATCTCATGCGGATGTACGATGTCACCTATGCCGTCATGGGGAAGACGGTCATTTTCGGCAAGGAGGCGAACCTGGCGCGGACGCTGGGGACGCAGAAGACCAAGAGCTTCCGCATCGCCTATGCCGACCCCAAGCAGATCCCCGCGCTGCTTCAAAGCATCACTGGCGTGACGAGCTATGTTGTGGATGAACGACTCCGGACCGTCTATGTGACGGCCTCGGAAGCGAAGCTGTACGAGGTGGAACAGGCACTTGACCGGATCGACCACCCCGGGCGGCAGGTGATGTTGCAGGCCCGTATCATAGAAGTTACCGATGACGCCCAGGACGAGGTCGAGGCGCTTGTGAACGCCGTGTACGACGAATGGTGGGCGGCCTTCGGCCCATCGGGCGGGCGGATAGGATACTATGACGACAACGTCAACACTGAGGACACGCCCTACGATCCGTCCGTCGATCCGGAGGACAGGTCTATCACGCTTCCAGGGGAACTGGAATTTCCGGACATTTCTTCGGGTGTTCTGCGTGTCCTTGACGCCGGATTGCGGGCTCTTGAGAACAAGTCTCTGGCCAACGTTCTGGCAAGCCCTTCAGTGGTGACCGTCGACGGTCTTCCGGCGGAAGTCAAGCTCACGCAGAATTTCGTATATCAGTCGGGTCTTGATGATAACGGGAACCCCCAGTTCGAGACGGAGGAAGCGGGGCCGACGCTCAGCTTTACGCCCACCATTGGACGTGCGGAGGTGGTAACCATCGACATGGATGTTTCCACCGGGCAGATCCTCGAGTTCCGGAGAAGCGGCCAGTCGGAGGTTCCCGTTACAAGCACCCGTGATGTGACGACCACCGTCAGGGTGAGAAACGGTGAACCCTTCGTGGTGGGAGGACTTTTCAGCGAACAGAAAAACAGGTCGGTGACGAAAATCCCGATCATCAGCGAGATCCCCATTCTGGGAGAGCTGTTCAAGATAAGGAACGAGAGCACGACCGATACGGAAGTCGTCATCGTCGTGGTCCCGTACATCCTCGATATCCCCACGGAACCGGTAACCGCCTTGCAGTGAACGAGAACAGGCGGGCCGGGCGGAGGAAAACGCCCGGCCCGTTTTCATGACTGGCCTCTGTCGTGTAGAATACACATGTCATCCAAGAAAAAATCGGGAGGATCGTACATGGCAACCGTTGTTGATACCGGTAATTTCCATTCAGGCATGAAAATCCGGTGGCAGGACGACATCTGGGAGATTGTCGACTGCCAGCACCACAAGATGGGGCGCGGAGGCGCCATCGTCAGGACCAGGCTGAAGAACCTCGAATCGGGGTCGATCATCGAAAACTCTTTCAGGTCCGGGGAGCGTTTCGAGCGGATCATTTTCGACGAGAAGCCCGCACAGTTCCTGTACCAGGAAGGCGAGAACTACGTCTTCATGGACATGGGCAACTACGACCAGATTTACATTCATAAGGATATCCTCGGGAGTGCCGTTTCATATTTGTCGGACAATCTCGACGTGACTCTCGAGATGTTCGAGGGGCGCGTCATGGGGATCGAACTTCCCAAAAGCGTCGCCCTGACCGTTGTGGAAACCCAGCCGGGATACAAGGGTGATACCGTCTCCGGCGGAGGCAAACCGGCCACTCTCGAGACCGGACTCACCCTTTCAGTGCCCATGTTTATCGAGGTGGGTGATGTGATCCTTGTTGACACGAGGACAGACGAATATATCGAGAGGGCGAAACACTAGCCGGGGAGGGTGTCATGAAGGCTCGCGAGAGGATAGCGTATCTGGACGGCCTCATCGAAGGGCTGAATCCGGAGGGGCAGGAGCAGCGCAGGATTTACGAGGGGATCATCGAGGCCCTCAAGGCGCTTGCCGACGAGATTGACGTGCAGGCGGAAATTATTGACGAACAACAGGACTTCATCGAGGAGATCTCCGACTACTGTGAACAACTCGAAGCCGACATGGCCGAACTTGAAGAAACACCGTGGGAGTTTGAAGGCGATGAGGACGAGGAGGATTTCCGCTCCGCAACCTGTCAGGAATGTGGTCACGTTTTTTTCTTCGACCCGGGGGCCTATGAAGAGGGAGAGCCCCTCGAATGCCCGGCCTGCGGGTTTTGCATGGCAGTACCCGAAGACGTGGCGGAACACCCGTGAAAGGAGGAGTACAGAAGATGAGTGCGGCCAAAAAGAAACCCGAAGATGAGAACATCGGCGAACAGATGCAGGATGAGGAGCTTCCCCAGGGAGAAGAACATGTCGATGAAAAGGTCGAGGAGAACGCGGCAGTGGATTCGCCGGAGCCCGAGGAAAAAGCCGGCAACGAAATAGAGACGGCGGCGGGAACCGTCCGCATCGCCGAGGAAGTCATCGCCCAGATTGCGACACAGGCGCTCCTCAAGATCGAGGGAGTGCAGCCTGCGAGCCCGGGACTTGTGGCGAACCTGAGGCTCGGGAAAAAAGCTTCCGGGGGGGTTCGCATAGCCATTGAGGAAGGCCCGCCTCCGGCGGTATCCGTGGAAGCCTATGTCACCGTTCAGTACGGCCTGCGCATTCCCGATGTGGCGTGGGACGTTCAGGAATCCATCAAAAAGACCCTTGAGCAATTTACCGGCTACGTGGTCAAATCGGTGAATGTCTACGTCCAGGGCATTTTCTTCGAGCAGGAACAGGTACAGGAGAAGGGCGGACCAGAGGACCAGGAAACGGAAGCGAAAGAACCGGACCAGGGCTGATCCCGGGACATCTCTGGGCCGGTTCCCGGGGGACCGGCCCTTCTTTTTGCGGGGTGTTACAGATGTTTTTTTATTGGAAAGCAGGACCTGAAGGTGAGTTATGGATTTCCCGCGCCGCTTTGAAAGATGGCCTCAGGAATGTCCTTCCGGGGGAATTTGAATGCGCCGATGTTTCCTTTTCGGGCACCGATTCTGAAGTGACACTTGCCATCGTTGCCCGAAATCCCGAGGATGAAAGCAAACGGGAATCCCTGGCGGCGGATCTGCGAGAATTTTTCCGACCCCTCGGGATTGACAAGGTCCGCGTCAACTGGGCCAGGCAGGCTTCACTGTCGGAACATCCGGCGATGAAGACGGTTCTCGAATCATGGGCGTCAAATCCGGTCGTATGGGGGCTTTTTGTCGGCGGACTGGCGGTCGTCTTCCAGCTGGGCGCGGGAGGAACCCTGGTGGCTCTCTTATGGGGGCTTTTGGGGTTTCTCGTGTCGTCTTTGTTCTTGCTGGATCGGGGCAGGGAAATTCTTCATTCCGTGACGAAATTTTTTCGGAAAAAGGGCTAGAACCGGAGTGTGTATTCCTTGAAAAAGGGCTTGCTTCCGCAGAAACGGAGACGGTCGCGTGAAATAGCCCTGCAGGTGTTGTATTCACTGGACCTCCGTGATGATACGACTGTCGAGGAGGCCATATCCCTCTTCCCCTTTTCGGAGGAGGACCCGGAAGTCGTCAGGTACGCCCAGTTGCTGATCCGGGGTGTCGTAGAAAAAAACATCGACATCGACCGACTTCTTCGGACGCACATCACCGGATGGCGTCCCGAGCGGATGGTCGTGGTCGATCGTGTGGCCATACGGCTGGCCCTTTACGAAGGCGTCGTCATGGGAAGGATTCCCCTTGCCGTTGCCATATCCGAGGCGGTGGAGCTCGCCAAGCGTTTCGGGACGCAGGAATCGGGACGTTTTGTCAACGGCGTCCTGGGAAAAATCGTCCGGGGGCTTGAAGATGATACCAACCCTTGACGTCGATGAAGTCACACGCCGGATCACGTCCCTCTTCGAATCCGACGGGCTCCTGCAGTCCGTGAGAATCCAGGGCGAGATCCTTGATTTCAAAAGGCATACATCCGGTCATGTCTATTTCAGTCTCACAGGCAGGGAAAGCCGCATTTCCTGCGTTCTTTTCCGGTCCGATGCTTCGAGAATCCCCAAATGGCCCCGAAAGGGTGACGAGGTCTACGCCGAGGGCCGCGTGTCGATCTACTCGGCGAGGGGTGTCTATCAGCTTTATGCCAGGAAACTTTTGCCCATCGGGCAAGGGGCGAAGGCGCGTGCGAAAGAGGAACTTCGTGCACGTCTCGAGGCGGAAGGTCTCTTTGACCCGAGGCTCAAGCGCCCGCTGCCGGACTGCCCCCTCCGGGCCGCGGTGGTGACGTCGCCCACAGGAGCTGCCGTCAGGGATATTGTCAAGGTTTCCTCAACACGTTTTCCGCAATGTGAGCTTCTTGTCGTCCCGACGCAGGTCCAGGGTGTCGAGGCACCGGGGCTCATCGCGAGGGCCCTGAGAAGGATCAGGGACCTCGAGGGGGTTGACGTGGTCCTTCTGGCAAGGGGCGGAGGAAGCCGCGACGACCTCAACCCCTTTGACGAAGAGGATGTCGTCAGGTCCGTCCGGCTCTGTCCTGTCCCGGTAGTGACCGGTCTCGGGCACGAAATTGACATGACTCTGGCGGACCTTGCCGCCGATGCGATGGCGGCAACGCCTTCGGCGGCCGCAGAACGTGCCTTCCCGGACAAAAACAGGCTGAAAGAACGTGTCGGTTCACTGAAAAGCTCGGCGGCCAATGCGGTTCAAAAGAGGCTTGAACGCCTGGAGGCGGTGGTGTTGCAGAACCGGTCCGCCCTCGTTTCCCGGACCGTGAACGGCCATTGCCGTAGGGCGTCGTCGGAGCTCGCCTCCTTTGAAAAAGACCTGCAACGCAGCTTCCATCACTGTCACTTTTCCTGGAAATCGCGGCTCGAACAGTACAGCCATGCTCTTGATGTTCTCTCGCCGCTGAAAGTTCTGGCCAAAGGATACTCTTCCTGCCTCACCAGCGAAGGTGACCTTCTGGTGAGTATCGGTCAAGTCGGGCGGGGCGAACCTTTCAAGGTGCAACTCAAGGATGGCGACCTGGATGCAGTGGTGACAGGTGAAAAACGCGTGGATCGCCAAAAAGCGGGGAAGGACAACCATGGTGCCTGAAACGGTTTCGTGGAAAGGCGATCACCTCGAGATACTGGACCAGAGGGAACTTCCGAAAAAGGTTTCCTTCCTTCGGTGTACTTCCGTTGAGGAGGTGGCCCGGGCCATCGAGACTTTGGCCGTCAGGGGGGCTCCTGCGATCGGGATCACCGCAGCCTACGGTATGGTGCTGGCGGCCCCTAAAAACGAACAGGATCTGAAGCGGGCCTGTGAGCGTCTTGAAAGGACCCGTCCGACGGCGGTGAACCTTTTTTGGGCTCTCAAGCGGATGCAAAAGTGCGCCGGGGAAAAGGGGTTTTCCCGTGACGCCCTGCTCGAGGAAGCACAGGCCCTTCAACGGGAGGATATCGAGACGAACCGGCGTATCGGTTTTTGGGGCCAGACGCTTCTCGCGCAGGAATCCGTCGTCATGACCCATTGCAATGCCGGGGCTCTGGCCACGGGAGGGTACGGAACCGCCCTGGGTGTCATCAGGGCGGCCAGGGAGCAGGGAAAACGCATTTCCGTTATTGCCTGCGAGGCCCGTCCCGTTTTGCAGGGTGCCAGGCTGACAGCCTGGGAGCTTGCCGCGGACGGGTTCGACGTGACCCTCATATGCGACAGTGCCGCCGCCTGGGTGATGAAAAGCGAAACGCCCGATGCCGTGGTGGTCGGGGCCGACAGAATCGCGGCAAACGGCGACACGGCCAACAAGATCGGCACCTATGCCCTGGCCCTGGCGGCAAGGCGGCACGGGATTCCCTTTTACGTGGCCGCTCCGTCGAGTACCTTTGATCCCTCCTGTGCCGGCGGTGACGAAATCCCCATAGAAACCCGAGATGCGGAAGAGGTCCGCCGATTGCCGGGAAGCGGGCGTGTGCCCGAGGAAGTCCTGGTGTATAACCCTGCCTTCGACGTGACCCCCGCATCATTGATAACGGCTTTTTTCACGGAAGCAGGAGTCCTCAAACCACCTTTCCGAGCATCGATACGCCGTTGCCTGGAACATTCGGCGGTCATTCGAAGAGATGAAATGAAAGGAGAAAATCCATGACCGGTTACAGTATTGCAGACCCTGGACTCGCCGAAAGCGGGATGAAAAAAATCGAATGGGCCCTGCAGTTCATGCCCGTCCTGCAGCACTTCGGAGAGGAATATCTCGAATCGAGACCCCTTCAGGGAATGCGGATTGCAACCTGCCTGCACCTTGAGGCCAAGACCGCCTGCCTTCTGGCGACCTTGCGGCGTCTCGGCGCGGAAGTATCCGCTGCAGGAAGCAACCCTCTCTCAACCCAGGACGATGTCTGTGCCGCCCTGGTACGGCTCGGGGTGGACGTATTCAGTCACCGCGGTATGAGCGACGAAAAATATTTTGAAAACCTTGGAAGCGCCCTGGATATCAGACCGCACATCGTTATCGACGACGGAGCCGACATGATCGCCATGCTCCATGCAAAACGCCGGGATCTTTTGGACGACATCAAGGGCGGAGCCGAGGAAACCACTACGGGGATCACCCGGCTTCGGGCCATGGAAGTTGAGGGGACCCTGGCCTTTGGGGTCATCGCTGTGAATGACGCCTCGAGCAAGTACCTTTTCGACAACCGCTACGGGACCGGGCAGTCCGTCATGGATGGATTGATGCGGACCACGAATGCCCTGATCGCCGGGAAGAACATTGTCGTTGCCGGATACGGCTGGTGTGGAAGGGGTGTGGCCATGCGGGCGGCCGCCATGGGTGCCAGGGTGATCGTCGTTGAGGTTGACCCCCACAGGGCCTTTGAAGCCGTAATGGACGGGCATTCCGTTATGTCCATGATGGAAGCCGCCCCCCTCGGGGATATCTTTCTCACCCTGACCGGAAACACGGGCGTCATCCGAAAAGAGCATTTCGACATTATGAAAGATGGGGCCATCCTCGGGAACGCCGGGCACTTTGACGTGGAGATTTCAAGGCCGGACCTGGAAAACCTCGCCGTGGAGGTTCGCGGGATGCGCAGAAACATTGCCACCTATGTCATGGAGGATGGCCGGAAGATTCACCTGCTCGCCGAAGGGCGGCTTGTAAATCTCGCCGCCGCCGACGGGCATCCCATAGAAATCATGGACCTGAGCTTTTCCATCCAGCTTCTGAGCGCGCTTCATGTGGCGAAAAACCGTCTTGAAGCCGGTCTTCACCCTGTGCCGCCGGAAATCGACAGGGCCGTCGTCGAGGTGAAGCTCAAGACCATGGGAATCAGCCTGGAGCGGCTGACGGAAGTGCAGAAAGCCTACATGAACTCCTGGCGGGAATGATTGGAGGGATCGGCGATGAAGACCCTGTTCAAGGATGTGGTCTATCTGGATGGTTTTATGGATCGGGCCGAACGGGGAGACCTTCTTGTTTCCGGAGGTGTCATAGAGAAGGCGAAGGACGTCCCCGCAGAAGCGGCCGAAGGTGCCGAAATCATCAACTGCAAGGGAAACAAGGCACTCTTGCCGGGTTTCGTCAACAGCCACACCCATGCGGCCATGACCCTCCTGAGAGGGCTCGGGGAAGAAAGACCCCTCAAGGAATGGCTTGAAAAACGGATCTGGCCCGTCGAGGCGTGCCTTACCTCGGAGGACATCGCAGTGGGCACGGCTTCGGCGATACTGGAAATGGCGAAGACGGGGACCACCTGTTTCGCCGATATGTACTTCGAGATGCAGGACGTCGGGCGTGTCGCCCTGGAGGCGGGGATGCGATGCGGCCTCTCAAGGGGGATCATCGGTGAAAACGAGGCATCCCTGGTTGACGGACTGACTCTACAGGAGCATTTTGCAAAAGAGGACCTGGTGACGGTTCAACTGGCCCCTCACGCACCTTACACCGTTCCCTTCGATTTTTTCAAAAGGGTGGCAAAAGAAGCTTCCCTGCGTGGAATCCGGCTTCATACCCATTTTCTCGAAGCGCCCTGGGAACGGAAACAGCTCAAGGACGAACTGGGTCTGGACCCGGTCTCCTTTCTGGAACGCTCTGGCATTCTGGAAGCCCCCGGAGCGATTCTCGCGCACTGCGTGTGGCTCGAACCCAAAGAGGCGGCACGACTGGCAAACACGGCGGTAACAATTGCCCACAATCCTGCGAGCAACCTCAAGCTCGGAAGCGGGATCGCGCCTTTAGGACGTTTCCTCGAAACGGGAGCTTCCGTCTCGCTCGGGACGGACGGGGCGGCAAGCAACAACCGCCTCGACATGTGGAGTGAGATGCGGCTCGCAGCGCTTCTGGGAAAGGGGGCGGAGCAGGATCCCTTGTGCTGCAGGGCGGCGGAGGTCCTCAGGATGGCCACCTTCGAGGGAGCGAAGGCCCTCGGGTTCGAGAAATGCGGGCGCATCAAGGAAGGATGGGAAGCGGATCTGGTTCTTGTTGATCTCGACCAGCCTCAATATATCGGATGGGAACCTGCAACGCTTTGCCATTTTGTCGTTTACGCGGGAAGCGCGGCTGATGTCCTCGGCACCATGGTGTCAGGGAAATGGGTCTACAAAGACGGGATGTATCCATCGATGGACGGGCCCGAGGTGATCCGCAAGGCACGGGAAGCGCGAAAGGGTCTCCGCCTTCGGGCGCGGAGCCGCGGATGATATAATCGCAGTCAAACAAATTTCCGGACCCCTGCGAGGGAGAAACCCCGGAAGGCGCGGGAGATCTTACGGGAGGTTCGGCGAAAGCCGGAAGACATACCGCCGGAAGGAGTCATGCTCATGGAATACAGAAGCGGAAAGCAGCTTCGGGAACTTTTCCTCTCTTACTTTGAGAAGAGAGGCCACAGGCGTTTCCCGAGTTTTTCACTGGTACCCGATGATCCCACGATCCTCTTTACCATCGCGGGAATGGTGCCTTTCAAACCATATTTCCTGGGACAGAAGACACCTGAAATGTCGAGGGCGGTGACGTCCCAGAAATGTGTCCGTACCAACGATATCGACAATGTCGGAAGGACGGCGCGACACCATACCTTTTTTGAAATGCTCGGAAACTTCAGTTTCGGTGACTACTTCAAGGCGGAAGCAGCCCACTTCGCCTGGGAATTCCTGACGGAGGTCATCGGTCTCGATCCTGACAGGCTTTATCCCACGATTTACGTTGACGACGACGAGGCTTTCGAGATCTGGAACACCTCTGTGGGCGTTCCCGAAGAGCGGATCTACAGGCTCGGGGCGGAGGACAATTTCTGGTCCGTCGGGCCCGTCGGGCCGTGCGGCCCCTGTTCGGAGCTCATCTACGACCAGGGACCGGCCTTTTCATGCGGCAAACCGGACTGCGACGTCGGGTGCGACTGCGACAGGTACCTGGAAATCTGGAACCTTGTGTTCATGCAGTACAACAGGGACGAAGAGGGCAACATGGAACCGCTGCCGAAGCAGAACATCGACACAGGCATGGGGCTCGAACGCCTGGCCTCTGTGGTGCAGCAGGTACAGGGAGATTTCGAGACTGACCTTTTCCGCCCCCTCATGGACAGGGCTGCCGCCGTCATGGGTATCCGCCTCGGTGATACTCCCGAGGGTGACATGGCCCTTCGTGTCATATCGGATCATTTCAGGGCCATGGCGTTCATGATCGCCGACGGAGTCCTGCCTTCAAACGAGGGGCGCGGATATGTCCTCAGGAGGATCCTGAGGAGGGCCGTGAGGTACGGACGGATGACAGGCATGGACAGGCCGTTTTTGACGGAACTTATGCCGACGCTCAAAGACGTCATGGCCGATCCGTACGAAGAACTCACGGAGAACGAAAGCCTCATCAGCCAGGTCCTCGAACAGGAGGAGCGCCGCTTCGGCCGCACCCTGGAACAGGGGACGAACCTCCTGGAAGAAGAACTGGCCTCTCTCACGAAAAGGCAAGGTGAGACACTCGACGGAGAGCTGGCCTTTGAGCTCTACGATACCTATGGTTTCCCCTTCGAGCTCACAGAGGAAATCTGTGCAGAAAAGGGAATCGCCGTGGACAAGGATGGTTTCGAGAAAGCCATGCAGCGCCAGCGAGAACGGGCCCGTGCCCACAGCAAGCGGCAGGCCGCCGCCGGGGCCCCGGACCTTTACGAGAAAGCCCTCGGAGAAAGGGGCGCCACGGAATTTGTCGGCTACACGTCTGAACAGGCCCAGACCCTTGTAAACGCGATTTTTGCCGATGGCGAAGAGATTTTCGTCCTTGAAGAAGGGCGGGAGGGTGAAGTCGTCCTGGACTCCACGCCCTTTTACGCTGAAAAAGGGGGGCAGGTAGGCGATACGGGGAAGATCACCTGGGACGGGGGCGAAGCCCTTGTCACCGATACCTATCCCCAGTCCCGGGATCTGACGGTTCACAAGGTGAAGGTCCTTTCCGGGAGGTTAAAGAAAGGCGCTGAAGTCAACGCCGTAATCGACGGGAAGAGGCGCCGGAGGATCAAGGCCCACCACACGGCCACACATCTTCTTCATGAGGCCCTCATCAGGGTGCTCGGAGACCACGTCAAGCAGGCGGGATCCCTGGTGACACAGGATTTTCTCAGGTTCGACTTCACCCACGTAAAACCCTTGAGCACCGAGGAAATCGAGACCGTCGAGACCATAATGTTCGAAACGGTCACGGGCAATACCCCGCTCCAGGTTATTTATACCAGCCTGGAAGAAGCGAAAAAGCTCGGTGCCAAGGCCCTTTTCGACGAAAAGTACGGAGAAGAGGTCCGGGTTATCAGGATCCCGGACTACAGTGCGGAACTCTGCGGGGGTACCCACGTGGATGCCACCGGCGATATTGGCGTTGTGAAAATCGTCAGGGAGGAGGGCATCGGGTCCGGACTGCGCCGGATCACGGCCGTCGCCCATGACGGGGCCTTCAGGCTTTTCCAGGAGCAGTCCGCCCTCGTTGCACGGCTTGCAGAAAAGGCGGGCACCGCTGAAACCCGGCTGGAGGAAAAGCTTTCTTCTCTTCTGGAGGAACGGAAAGAGCTGAAAGACGAGATGGAACGGCTCGTTCTCGTCGCCGCTCTGGAAAAAGCCGACACGCTTCTGGAAGAGGGGGTCACCGTGGGTGAAATCACCGTCGTCACGGGAATTTTCGAAGACACGCCGCAAGAGATCCTCCGGCAGGCAGGCGACCATGTCCGCCAGAAAAAGAGCCCCGTCGTCACCTGCCTGGCATCGGTATCGGGGAGCAATGTCACCTTCACCGTCATGGCGGACAAGACGGCCCTGAAAGCGGGAGTCCATGCCGGAAAGCTCGCGGCCAGGGCGGCGAAAGTTCTGGGTGGAGGTGGCGGGGGACGGCCCGATATCGCGTCGGCAGGTGCGAAAAACCCCGACGGACTTGAAGCGGTCATGAAGAAGGTTCCTGGATTCGTCGGCGAACAGATCGGCAAATGAAACGCCATCTTGGCCTTGATATCGGGACGAAACGCATCGGCGTAGCCGTCAGTGACCCCCTGGGTTCCTTTGCGCAGGGGGTCGCTGTTTTGAATGTCAAAGAAGACTGGATGAGGGCCCTTGACGGCCTCGTGAAAAAATACCGGGTTGCCGTTATCGTCGTGGGCATGCCGCTTCGGACCGACGGGTCCTCGGGCCCCGAGGCGGAAAAGATCGAAGCCCTCAAGAAGGTGCTGGCCGAAAGGTACGACGAAATTGACGTTGTTGAATGGGACGAACGTTTCACCACGGTGAGGGCGGAACAGGCACTCCTCGAAGGCGACGTCAGCAGGAAGGGACGCAAAACCCGCATCGACATGGTCGCGGCATCGATCCTGCTCCAGGATTATCTTGATTACCTGAGGAGGGAGGGACCCGGGGAATGATCATTCCGAAAGGCGTAAAGGAAACCCCCATGCTCAGGCAATACGCGAAATGGAAAAAGGCCTACCCGGACTGTCTCCTCTTTTTCAGAATGGGGGATTTTTACGAGCTTTTCTTTGAAGATGCCGAAAAAGCGGCGTCCATTCTCGATATCGCCCTCACATCCAGGGATCCCGGTAGGGAGATCCCCATGGCCGGGGTCCCCTGGCATTCAGCGGAAAACTACATCGCGAGACTGGTGGAGGCGGGGTACAAGGTGGCGATCTGCGAGCAGGTCACCGAACCTGACGGAAGGAATCTTGTCGAACGTGAAGTCATCAGGGTCATTACCCCTGGGACCTTTGTCCCCTCAGATTCCCCCCAGGAAGGGCGGCTTGCCGCGGTGACCTTTTCCGGTGCGATGGCCTCCATCGCCCTTCTCAGGGCCGGTACGGGGCGGATTGAAGCGGGTACCATGCCCAGGGAACAGGCCCTGGCGGAACTTGCGGCTTTCAAGCCGCTGGAACTTCTCGTCCCCGGCAAAATGCCGGCCGGGGAAAGGGAAGCCCTCAGGCAGGTTTGCAGTGCTTCGCTGGTGGAGGCCGACCCCGACGCCTTTGTCCCTTCCGGGGCCTCGCGCCGGTTGTGTGATGCCTGGAAGGTTGCGACCCTCGAAGGGTTCGGCTTCGACGAGCTTTCGCCTGAATGCGGGAGTGCCTGGGTGGTCTATGACTACCTCAGCCAGACGCAGTTCGGCGCCGTGGGGCATGTTCGAAGGATCTTCCCCCTGAGGTCGGGACGTTACCTGTACATGGACCGGGCGACGCAGCTTAACCTTGAAATTTCGGAAAGTGACAGTCTGGCCCTGTGCGATGTCCTGGACGAATGCCGGACTGCCATGGGAAAGAGGCTTTTGAGGCAATGGCTTTTGCACCCGCTGCTTGACCCGGAGGAAATATCAGAAAGGCACGAGGCCGTGGAGGCATTGGTCGAACGTCCCGACATGCTCCGGGCACTGAGAAGGTCCCTTTCTGCCTGTGGAGATTCAGAAAGGGCGGTGGCGCGGATGGGGATGCGCCTGGCGGCGCCGAGGGATCTTGGTGTCATCCGTGACACCCTTGCTGCCGTTCCCGGGATTCGCGAGGCCCTTTCGAAAATACCGCTCCCGGAAACGTACCAAAAGGTGGAGGACCCGCAAGATCTCAGGGAAACCCTCCAGGAAGGACTTGCCGACGAGCTTCCCCGGACCCTTCGGGAAGGCCGGGTCATCCGTCAGGGGTATGACGGAAAACTTGACGAACTCAGAAACTGGCGCAACCGTTCGGAAGAACTTCTCAGGGAAATGATCGACAGGGAGCGGGTTGAAACGGGAATCCGCAACCTGAAGGTCGGATACAACAAGGTTTTCGGCTATTACCTTGAAGTCAGCCGCTCGAACCTGGAACAGGTTCCGGAAAGATATCAACGGAAGCAGACCCTCGTCGGGGCGGAGCGATTCATTACGGGGGAACTGAAGGAATTCGAGGAAAAGATGCTTTCCAACGACGAAGACATCAGGAGCAGGGAAGAAGAGCTCTACATGGACCTCTGCCGGAAGGTTACGGAAGAGACGGCGCGCATTCAGGACATCGGCGCCTCCCTTGCTTCCCTTGATGTCCTGGCATCCTTCGCTGTCGTCGCCCTCGAGCGGGGATACCGGCGACCACAGATGGACCGGAGTTTCACCCTTGACCTCAGGGAGGCCAGGCACCCGGTGGTGGAGGCAATGCTGGAAGACTCTCCCTATACGCCGAACGACATCATGCTTGATTCCGAAGGACCGCGTATGGCCGTCGTCACGGGGCCGAACATGGCAGGCAAATCGACTTACCTGAGGACGGCCGCCCTCCTGGTGATCATGGCCCAGGCAGGCTCCTTCATCCCAGTCTCACGGGCCCTGGTGGGAACGGTAGACAGGATATTTTCGAGAATCGGGGCCCGGGACGAACTTGCGAGAGGGAAAAGCACTTTCATGGTCGAAATGGTGGAGACGGCGAACATTCTTCACAATGTAACGCCGAGAAGCCTGGTCATACTCGATGAAATCGGCAGGGGCACGTCAACCTATGACGGTGTGAGCATCGCCTGGGCGGTCATGGAATACCTTCACTCGGCAGCCGACGGGATGGTCAAGGTGCTTTTCGCGACGCACTACCATGAACTTGCCGCCCTTGGGGACCGGATGCCGGGTGTCATGAACCTGAGCTTTACCGTCGAGGAGACGGACAAGGGGGTGCTCTTTCTCTACAGGCTTCAGCAAGCTCCAGCCGACCGTTCTTACGGAATCGAGGTCGCGAGGCTCGCCGGCGTTCCCGAGGCAGTCGTCAGAAGGTCCCAGGAACTGCTCAAAAAGTTCGAGGAAGAAGGAGCAATTATCGGTGCCGGGGATGAAGAAGCTTCGGCGGGGCGCGCCGGAAAGGGTGATCAAAAAGACGGTCAGCTTCAGCTTTTCCGGCCCTGCGTCGATGATATCCTGAGAGATCTTGCTTCGGCGGATCCAGACAGCATGACGCCATTGGGGGCCCTGGAGTTCCTCTATGACCTTAAGAAAAGGGCGGAGGAGGCCCTGAAAAAATGAACACGAACAGGATCAAACGTCTGGATGAATCCGTCTCAAGCCGGATCGCTGCAGGGGAAGTGATCGAAAATCCGGCCAGTGTCGTGAAGGAGCTCATTGAAAACGCGCTGGACGCATTTTCAGCCCATGTTCGTGTCAGCCTTCGCCAGGGAGGCAAGGGCAGGATCGTCGTCGGGGACGACGGAACGGGGATCCCCTTTGACGAGCTTCCCCTCGCCGTTGAACGTTTTGCCACGAGCAAGATCGACAGCGTAGACGACCTGGAGTCCATAGGGACCCTGGGTTACCGGGGCGAAGCCCTCGCAAGCCTCGGGGCGGTGAGCCGCCTGGAGATTCGCAGCCGCCCGGAAGGGCAGACTGCAGGGGGCCTGATCAGGTGTGCCGCGGGCATTGTAAAAGCCCATCTGGAGATCTCCGCCGAAAAAGGGACGCGGGTTCAGGCCGATGATCTTTTCTTCAACCTTCCTGCAAGGAGGAAATTCCTGAAGCAGGCCGCCTCGGAGACCAGGAAAGTTGCACGACTTTTGCGGGAATACGCCGTTGCGTACCCGTCGGTGATCTTTTCCCTTGCCAGCGACGGGAAGACCCTCTTTGACTCCGGGAACCGGCAAGACCGCAGAGGTTTACTGGAGGCTCAGTGGGGAAAAGAGCCCGGGCTCCTTTCGCAGAAAGGTCTTTCGGGTGACATTGCTGTTGAAGCATGGTGGCAGCCCCATGACAAAGGAAGCAGGTTGGCGGTGACGACCTTCGTCAACGGAAGGCGGGTGAACGACCCGGCGGTGAGAGCGGCCCTTTCCGCCCTCGGCCCAAAAGCGGCTGGAAACTGGTTTCTTCTCGTCCAAGTCCCCCCATCTTCGGTGGACGTCAATATTCATCCCGCGAAAGCGGAGGTCCGTTTCAAAAACAGCGGGGATGTCTTCCGGGCCGTTTCGATGCTTGCGGAAACCGTGACGGGAGGCCAAAAAGGAAGCATCCGAGCGCCGGGATGGTCCATCGCGTCGAGGGAATGTCTGAAATCACTTCGCGGGCCTTCGCGGAAAGCCACGTCCCCGGAACGACCCCTGGACTTTCACCCGGCCGATCCGGCGTCGCTTTTTACCCGGGTGGGTGCACCACCTCCAGGCCTGAATGAGAGTGAAACCTGTTTCGAAACCGTGGAGGATGACACGGGGGATCTCCTTTATTTCGGCATGCTGGGGTGCGGCTATCTTCTCTTCGGAGCGGATGGCGGCCTGGTGATCGTGGATCCTCATGCGGCCCATGAACGCATCCTGTACGAAAGGGCCCTTTCGCGCATCGACGGTGAGCGGGGGAAAAGCCAGAAACTGTCCGTGCCGGAAGCGCTTCCTCCGACCCTTGCAGCTTCGGCGACTGAATTTTCGAGGTCCCTTGCACGGGAAGGCTTTGTTTTGGACGACTGCGAAGGCGGGACTCTTTTGACGGCGGTTCCCTCCGTTTCCGGCGATTTGATGGTCAGCCCCATGGAGATGCTCAGGGCGGCGGTAGAAGAGCTGGAGTCCTCCCAGGGGAGTGAAGCCAGGCCGAAGCTGCAGGCACGGTGGGCTCTTCTGGCCTGCAAGAGGGCCGTGAAACTTGGCGAACCCTTCGACACGAAAGAGGCCACGAGGCTTTGGCGGGATCTCGCAAACTGCAGGCAACCCGAGGCCTGTCCCCATGGACGTCCCACGTCCATATCCCTTGACGCTGCCAAACTCGGGCGGCTTTTCGGGAGGGAATGACGGTGGATTTTGCGCGTCGCATCCTGTGCATCATCGGACCCACAGCGGTGGGCAAAACACGGTTGAGCCTGGAAATCGCGAGACACCTGGACGGGGAAATCATCTCCGTTGACTCGAGGCAGGTCTACCGCCACCTGGACGTCGGTACGGACAAGGTGTCGGAGGAAACAAGGAAACAGATCCGTCACCATCTCCTTGACGTGTCAGGGCCGGGGAGCGTATTCTCTGCGGCGGACTTCGTCGACATGGCGTTGACGGCAATACGGCAAATCCTCCAACGGGGGAAAACGCCCCTGCTTGCGGGAGGCACGCCCTTTTATTACCAGGCGCTCTTCGAGGGAATCCTGACGGACGATATGCCCAGGGACAGGCGTATTTCAGAGTCCCTGAACCGGGAGTGGGGCGGCGGAAAAAGGGAAGGACTTCTGGCTGAACTCAGAAAGGTTGACCCCGTCTCGGCGGAGCGGATTCACCCCAATGACCGGAGGAGGGTCCTGAGGGCACTCGAGGTATTCCGCCTGTCAGGATCGCCGATTTCGGCATGGTACGAAGAGGGGGCGAGAAAGCGTTCAGGACTTGAACCCCTTTACCTCGGGCTGTACCGTCCGAAGGAAAGTCTTCGGGAGAGGATCGCCCGGCGGGCGAGAGCCCAGTTCCAATCGGGGTTTCCGGAAGAGGTGGGACGGCTGATGGAAATGGGGTATGATGCAACCTGTCCGGCCCTGCAGGGTTTCGGTTACCGGGAACTCGTTCTTTACCACAGGGGGAGGATGACGCTGGAAGAGGCCCTCGAGGCGGACATCAGGGCTACAAGGGCTTTCGCAAAACGCCAGATGACCTGGTTCCGGAAGTTCAAACCCGCGCTGTGGTATGATGTTACCCGTTCGGAAACCAATGACGTCATGAGGCAAGTGGTTCTTCTTTGGGAAAATCAGCTGAAACCTCCAAAATCCTCCGTGTCCTGACTGCGAAACCATCGGGCTTCTGCTTCGGGGTCAGGCGGGCCATCGACAAGCTGGAAAAGGCGCTGCGCCGGTGCGGACGCGTCTACAGCATCGGAAGTCCTATACATAATCCCCAGGAAACGGAGAGGCTTGAGAAAATGGGCCTTGTCGTCGTGGAAAAGGCCGAAGACATCCCTGAGGAGGCAGTTGTTTTCATTCGGGCCCACGGGCTGTCGGCAAAGGATCGGAGGAAGCTTGCAAAACGGTATGTCGAGCTGGTCGACGGTACCTGTCCCTTCGTGTTGAATGTCCAGAGGAAAGCCGAATTCCTGGGCAAAGAAGGATATAACGTGGTTGTTCTCGGTGACGGGAAACACCCGGAAGTCCAGGCCATAGCCGGATCCGTCGAAGGTGGTGCCGTGGTCCTGCCCGCCGGGGGAAGAGTGCCCGGGGGCCTGAAAGGGCGGCGGATCGGAATCGTCAGCCAGACGACACAGAGGCCGGCGGACCTGTCGGACCTCGTTTCGAGGGCTGTGTTTGTCGGCAAGGAAACGAGAATCTACAATACGATCTGCAAGGCAACCGTCGACAGGCAACGGGCGGTGGAGGAACTTGCCGTTGTCGTGGATGGTATGATTGTCATTGGCGGCAGAAACAGCGCGAACACGGGAAAACTGTTCGCCATAGCCCGAAGCTTCAATACGCGGACTTTGTGGATCGAGCAGGCCTGCGAATTGGACAGGGGGTGGTTGGAAGGAAAAAGAACAATCGGAATAGCCGCTGGAGCGAGCACTCCGGACAGGCTCATTCTCGAACTCATCACGATGCTTGAACCAACGCAGGGCGTCAAGGAGGATGGAAGGTAAAATGATGACGGAAGAGCAGAAGAACGAAAGCACCAGCCAGCAGCAGTTTGATCAACCGGAACCGGCCGACGTTCAGGAGACGGCGGCTGAAGAAGAAGAAACCATGGAAACCATGGAAGACATCCTCGAACAGTACGAAGTCGGGGAAATGCGTCGCGGAAAAGTCGTAGACGGCACAATCGTCGAGGCCGCCGATGAGGGCTGGCTGGTAGATGTCGGCTACAAATGCGAAGGATTCCTGCCCCGGCGCGAATGGTCCCACAGAGTCCTGGTGGAAAAGAAGGAAACCCCGGAAATCGGCGATAACGTCAGGGTTCAGGTTGTCTCCTTCAAACAGGGGGAAGAAGCGCAGCTTCTCGTCAGCCGTTGGCGCTGTGAATTTGATGAGCGGTGGGGTGAAATCGAGGAGAAGGCCGACGATAACGACATCCTGTCAGTCAGGGGGCTCAGGAAGGTCAAGGGCGGCCTGATCGTTGATTGTCACGGAATTGAAGGATTTATCCCGATTTCCCACCTGGCCGAAGAGGGAAGGGGCATCAATCCCTCGCGACTGGTCGGCGAGACTTTCGACGCGAAGATTATCGAGAGGGACCGCAGAAAACGCCGGCTTGTCCTTTCAAGAAGGACCATTCTTGAAGAGGAACTTGCCAGTGAGCGGCAGGACTTCTACGAAAACACCAGTGAAGGCGATGTCCTGGAAGGAACGGTGACGACAATCACTTCCTTCGGGGTGTTCGTCAACCTCGGTCCCATCGAGGGGCTCGTCCACAATAGCGAATTGTCCTGGCAGCGCAACGCCAAGCCCCGGGAAATCGTCTCGAGGGGCGACAAGGTGACTGTCAAGGTTATCGGAATAGATCAGGAACGCGACAGGATTTCGCTCAGCATAAAACAGCTGCAATCCGATCCGTGGGAGAACATCCTGGAAAAATGGAAAGAAGGAGACGTCGTCTCCGGCAGGGTGACCAACCTCACTGATTTCGGGGCCTTCGTCGAAGTGGAACCAGGAGTCGAGGGGCTCGTTCACATCGGCGACATCAGTTGGCAGCGGATCAGGCATCCCAGGGATATCCTGAGAAAAGGGCAGCAGATCGATGTCAAGGTTCTCGGTATCGATGCGGACAACAAGAGAATGAGTCTCGGCTACAAGCAGTTGAACGACCCCTGGGAGGGTGTGGAGGACAAATACACCGTCAAACAGGACTACCCCGTCAAGGTTGTACGGCTCACCGATTTCGGAGCCTTCGTCCAGCTTGAAGAGGGGATTGAAGGCCTGATTCATGTTTCCCAGCTGAGCCGCAAACGGGTGGAAAAACCCGCCGATGTCCTTGAAGAAGGGCAGGAGGTCGAGGCCAGGGTGCTCGAAATCAAGCCCGAAGAACGGCGGATCCGCCTCAGCATAAGTGCTATCGAGGAAGAGGAACATCGCAGGATGCGGAGCGAGGAAAAGAGCCGCAGGAAAAACGAACCCGAGAAGCAGCGGGTCCAGTTTACCGATGACGACCAGGCGGCGGTGACCATCGGAGATCTCTGGAACGAGGCTGTCAACAACCGGGATGAATAAGGGCTGCTTTTTGCGCGGCGCCGGTTCGAGCAGCCGGCGCCGGCTGTTCAGGGGAGATGCTAATGGCCGTTCTGCCGATCAGTGAGTACCCTGACCCCGTTCTCAGGGAGGGAGCAAAACCCGTCGAAAAGTTCGACGACAAGCTGAAGTCCTTTATCGAGGACATGTGGGAGACCATGAAAGCCTATGATGGCGTAGGGCTCGCTGCACCCCAGGTGGGAGTGAGCCGCCAGGTGGCGGTCATCGAATGGAATGACAAGCGGTATGTCCTCATCAACCCGAGGATCATTGAATCGGACGGTAAGGAAATCCGCGAGGAAGGGTGCCTCAGCGCCCCCGGTTTCTACGAGGAGGTCGCCCGTCCGTACAGGATTGTCGTGGAGGCCCTTGACGAGGAAGGGAACTCCAGGCGTATTGAAGAAGAAGGATTCATGGCAAGGGCTCTCGCTCACGAAATCGATCATCTCCGAGGCCATCTTTTCTTTGATCACCTTTCTTCCCTCAAACGACAGATGATCAAGCGAAAGCTTCAGAAACGCCGGAAGGGATGAAAAACGGAGTGCGGGTCTGGTTCTGCGGGACGGGGAATTTCGCCGCCACCTGCTTTTCGTCTCTTGCAGGCAAAGCACACATAGAGCTGGTTATCACCACAGCCCCCTCCCGGTCGGGTCGCGGACTGAAAATCCGGCCCACACCAGTCGAGATGAAAGCCGAAGCTTTGGATGTTCCTGTCGTCCAAACGGCTGACCTGGGCAAGGATGACCTTCTTCGTGACCGTTTCTGCAAAAATCCGCCTCAGGTCGTGCTTGTAGTGGATTTCGGACAAATTGTCACGGAGCCCTATCTTTCTCTCGATCCGCCGGGATGCCTGAACATTCATCCGTCACTGCTTCCAAAATATCGTGGCGCAGCACCGGTACAGCGAGCCATCCTCAATGGTGATGCGGCGACGGGAATCACTCTCTTTCGCCTTGTCCGGCGGATGGACGCGGGTCCGATCGCGCTTCAGGAAACGGTCCCGATTCCCGAAAACGCGACGGCGGGCGAGATGCTTGATCTGATGGCGCACCGCGGTAGCCAGATTTTTCTACATGCTTTAAAATTATACGAAGAAGGGACCCTGGAATTCATTCAACAGCCCCACGAGAAAGCGACCTTCGCCCCGAAGATAGACAAGGGGGAGACCGAGCTGAGCTGGGAGCGAAATGCCTGTGACGTGCACAACGCCGTACGAGCGATGAATCCCGCTCCCGGGGCCTATATCATCCACCGAGGAAAGCGATTGAAAATCTGGAGGACGGAACGAGTTCGAGGCGAGGGGGAGCCAGGGGTGATTATATGCCTCGAAGAGGGCTTCCCTGTAGTCGCGTGTCGCGAGGACGCCGTGCTTCTTCGGGAAGTTCAGAGGGAAGGAAAATCACGCCAGCCGGGGGATGCCTGGTTTCGGGGAACAGGCCTGAAAGAAGGTGACCTTTTGAAGTGATTCCGATTACGAAACGGATGCGTGACCTTGTGAAGGAGTACACGTGGCCGAAGGCTGTGGCTGTCACGGGAGCCCTGGGTTCGGGAAAGACCGAATGGGTCCTCAACCTCGCTTATGCGCTTTCCGGCGACGGCGAAGAGGTAACTGTCGCCGATATGGACATTATCAACCCCTATTTTTGCATCAGACAGGTGAAAAACGCCCTCGAACAGGAGGGTCTCTCCGTCATTACCCCTCCGGAAAATGCGAAATGGTCCGACATGCCCGTCATCTCGCCAGCAGTAGGCCGCGCCCTCGCCGGCGAAAAAGGCAAGCTCCTCGTCGACGTAGGGGGCGACTCTTCTGGTGTCCGTGCCCTCAAGCAGTTCTCAGATCTCATGGAAAAGGCCGGATATCTCCTTGTTCTCGTTGTCAATGTTTTCCGGCCGAAGACATCGGACAAAAGGGGCATCGCCGAAATGATACACAGGATGGAGGAGATCAGTTCCCTTGAGGTCGGAGCCTTGGTCGGAAACAGTCATCTCATGTCGGAAACGACGGAAGACGACATTTTACGGGGCCTCGATGTCACACGAGAAGCAGCCGATGCTGCAGGAATACCTTTGCTGTATGTGACGGTCCCGCCGGCTCTTCACAAAAAAATGGAAATCCTTGAAGAAAAAGCCGGAGTGGCCCTTTGGCCTCTCCAGAGGCGGATGCTTCTGCCCTGGGAGGAAGGATACAACTGGACCTGATTGTGGAGGTGGCTGGACCCTTGAGAACAGAGACGGCAGCCTGATCAGGTAGAAACCATAAAAGAGAGGAGTGGACAGTGTCATGGCTAAAGGGCGGATCGACGTGCTCGAAAGTTTTTGCAAAAGCTGTGGCTTATGTGTCGAGGCGTGTCCCGTCAAGGTTTTGCGGATATCCGACAAGATCAACAGCAAGGGGTACAGGCCTGTCGAGCAGTACAAAGAAGGTTGCATAGCCTGCAGGATGTGTGCCACCATCTGCCCCGACGCGGCGATCGAAGTGTACAAGTACGAGGAAAATTCATAGGACCGGCCGGAGGTGATGTGAAATGGCACGTGTATTGATGAAAGGCACCGAAGCGATTGCCGAAGCGGCCATTCAGGCCGGTTGCAAGTATTTCTTCGGATATCCGATCACGCCCCAGAATGAGATCCCCGAATACATGTCGGCGAAGCTGCCCTCCATCGGCGGGGCCTATGTTCAGGCCGAGAGTGAAGTTGCCGCGATCAACATGGTGATGGGCGGTGGAGGTACCGGAACCAAGGTTATGACAACCTCTTCCAGTCCCGGCATTTCTCTCATGTCCGAGGGCATCAGCTACATTGCGGGATGCGAGATTCCGGCGGTCATTGTGAACGTCATGAGGGCAGGACCAGGACTCGGAGGCATCCTTCCCGCCCAGGGCGATTACTTTCAGGCCACCAAGGGCGGAGGCAACGGTGACTACAGGCTGCTCGTCCTGGCTCCGAGTACCCTTCAGGAAGCGGTCGACCTGACCCAGCTGGCCTTTGACCTTGCCTTTACGTACCGGAATCCGGTGATGATCGTGGCCGACGGGTTCATGGGACAGATGATGGAGGCCGTCGAGATTACCGAGCACAAAGGCGAGGGCCTTCCAGACGTGACGCCCTGGGCCCTGGGCAACATGGACAAGAGGGGAGAACGGAGCATCCTCAAGAGCCTCTATCTTGATCCGGAAAAGCTCGAAAGACACAATCTGAAGCTCAAGGGAAAATATGATGCCATGCAAAAAGAGATCCGGTACGAGGAATATTACACCGACGATGCGGAATACCTTCTTGCTGCCTTTGGAACAACGGCACGGATTGCCCGCTCCGCGATCGCCAATCTTCGGGAGGAGGGTGTGAAAGTCGGAATGATCCGGCCCATAACGCTCTATCCCTTCCCGGCGGAGCAGATAAGAAGGCTTGCCGAAAAGATGAAACATGTCCTGGTCGTGGAAATGAACACCGGCCAGATGCTTGAAGACGTCCAGGCAGCGGTCTGTGACAGGGCGCCGGTATCCTTTTTCGGACGATGCGGCGGCATAGCCCCCTCGGTGAAGGAAATCGAGGACAAGTTCAGGGAACTCCTGTAGGCAGGGGGGAGACGGCCATGAAAGAGACGAAAATATATGAGCGTCCAAAATCCTGGATGAAGGAAGTCCATACACATTATTGTCCCGGTTGCGGCCATGGCATTACTCACAAGATCCTGTGCGAGGTCATCGATGAGCTGGGCATCCAGGAAAAAACCATCGGCATCGCACCGGTGGGATGCGCCGCCATGATGTACGACTACATCGATGTGGATTTCAGCGAGGCCGCCCACGGCAGGGCGCCGGCTTTGGCGACGGGACTGAAACGTACCAGGCCCGACCGCATTATCTTTACCTACCAGGGTGACGGCGACCTCGCCTCCATCGGGACGGCGGAAATCATTCACGCGGCGAACCGGGGAGAGAAATTCACCACCATTTTTATCAATAACGCCATTTACGGTATGACAGGCGGCCAGATGGCCCCAACCACACTGGTGGGCCAGAAGGCGACAACTTGTCCTTTTGGCCGGGATCCGGAACTTGCCGGTTATCCCATGCGGATGTGCGAGCTTCTGTCGACCCTCGAAACACCAGCGTATATCGAACGGGTCACGGTGGCCGAGCCGAAATACGTTCTCGCCGCCAAAAAGGCCATCAAGAAGGCCCTTCAGTACCAGATCGACGGCAAGGGATACTCATTTGTCGAGGTCCTTTCGAATTGCCCGACGAACTGGGGGATGCAGCCGGTCCAGGCCTTCAAGTGGACCGTTGATACCATGATTCCCTATTATCCGCTGGGCGTTTACAAGGATTTCGAGTAAGGAGGCGAACCGGAATGGCGAAATTCGAAAGAGGCCTGATCGCTGCCGGTTTTGGTGGACAGGGCATCATGGTGCTGGGTCAGCTCGTCGCCTACACGGCAATCAGCGAGGGCAGGTATGTGACATGGATTCCATCCTATGGACCGGAGATGCGCGGCGGTACGGCGAATTGCGGCGTCGTCATCAGTGATGAGGAAATCGCCTCGCCTGTTGTCGCCGAGGCCGATGTTGCCGTGATCATGAACAAGCCGTCGCTTGAGAAGTTCATCGGTTCCGTCAAACCCGGGGGGACGTTGCTTTACAATTCGGATCTCCTGGATTACCCCGATCCCAGAACGGACATCACGGTCCTTCCCGTCCCCTGCCACAGCATCGCCCTCGAACTCGGGAGCGACAAGGTGTCCAACATCGTTGTTCTCGGGGCGCTGGTGGAGGCGACGGACCTTGTCTCGAAGGACATCTGTCTGGAAACCATCAAGGAAAAGCTGGGAAAGAGAAAACCCCAGTTTTTGCCCATGAATCTCCAGGCTTACGAAAAGGGCCAGGAGATCGCAAGAAAAATCCTGGAGTCCTGAAAACAGATGGATGGCGAGAGGAAAATTTCCAGCAACACCCTTTACAGGGGACGGATTATTAACCTGAAAGTCGACAGCGTCATCCTGCCGTCGGGTCAGAAAACCACCAGAGAGGTGGTTGAACACGCGCCTGCTATTGCCGTGCTCGCCACGGACCCCGGCGGCAGGATCCTTCTGGTCAGGCAAAACCGCTATCCTGTCGGCGAGGCCCTGCTGGAAGTTCCCGCAGGACTTGTCGAGCCGGGGGAAAACGCCAGGGAAACAGCGGTCCGCGAACTCAGGGAGGAAACTGGGTACCTTCCCCGACACATGGAGGAGGTCTTGAGGTTTTACACCTCCCCCGGTTTTTCGACGGAGCTGATTATCCTCTTTCTCGCCACGGACTGCGAATATGCTCCGCTCAAGCAGGATTTCGACGAGAATATCGAGCTCGAGCCTGTCGACGCCGGGAGTGTCCCCGAGTACCTTTCAAAGGGGCTTGTCCGCGATGCGAAAACCCTGGCGGCTCTTTGCTGGTATCTGTATCACAAAACCGTCTAGATTCACCGGAAAGTAAAATCTCTTATTTCGAGGGCGCTTTTGAAAAAACAGGAAGACGACCTGCTTCTCGAAAGATTCAAGAAATACCTGAAGTACGAAAGAGGCTGCAGCGAGAATACCGTCAAGGCCTACGGGGCTGATCTTGCCAGGTGGGGCGGTTTCTGTAAAAGCCGGAAAGCGCCCCTCCTCCCGCCTGACGCGGATGTTGCGGCTTCGTTTATCCGAAGCCTTGTGGAAGAAGGGTATAGCGCTTCCACGGTGCAGAGGCACGCCGCTGCCATACGTTCCTGGGCGGTATTTCTCGTTGAAGAAGGGATTATGGAAAAGGGCGGGTTCAATTGCCCGCTTCCCGAAAAGGGAAAGCCCTTGCCCCAGGTCCTGAGTGAAGGGGAAATCCAGCGTCTTTTCGAGGCAAGCAGCGGAGCGCGCCCTCTGGAGTTGAGGGACCGGGCCGTTCTGGAAACGGGATACGGCTGCGGGCTCCGGGCGAGCGAGCTGGCCGGCCTCCGCCTTCGGGATGTTGATTTCGAAGGCGGATTGTTGCGCCCTCTTGGCAAAGGCGGCAAGGAAAGAATGGTGCCCTTTCTTGGGGAGGTCAAAAACCGGCTGCTTTTGTACCTCAAAAAAGGCAGACCACACCTTGAGCGGGGCCTTTCGGATCACGTGTTCCTCAGCAGGTCGGGCAAGCCCCTCAGGAGGGAAGACCTGTGGAGGATTATCAGGAAGCGGGGGAAAATGGCGGGCATTCCCGTTTCGAGACTGCACCCTCACATTCTCAGGCATTCTTTCGCGACTCATTTGCTGCGACGGGGGATGGACCTGAGGACCCTCCAGGAAATACTCGGCCACGCGTCTATTGCCACAACGCAGCGATACACCCATTTCGATCTTGAACTCAGGGACGTTTACGACCGGACGCACCCCCGGGCGTAGGCGTGCGAAGGGGGAAGGGATTCATGTCAATAAGGCACAGGGCAATGGAAGCAGCGGATTTCCTGCGAAAGAAGATTCCCGAAAAACCCCGTGCGGTCGTCGTCCTGGGCTCGGGGCTGGGCGCCTTCGCCGAGAGCCTGGAAGACGCGGTGGCAATCCCGTATGGAGAAATCCCCGGATGGGCACAGTCCACGGCTCCTGGTCACGCCGGGACGCTCTCGGCCGGCCGGGTGGAGGGAGTCCCCGTGGTGGCCCTCCAGGGCAGGCTGCATTACTACGAGGGGTACAGCATGGAAGAAGTGACCTTCCCCGTTCGCGTCCTCGGAGAATGGGGTGTCGACAATTATATTGCCACCAATGCGTCGGGCGGCATAAATCACGGTTTCAGGCCAGGTGATATCGTTCTGGTCCATGACCACATCAATTTTCTCGGCGAGAACCCTCTCAGGGGGATCAACGAGGATGACTGGGGACCGCGGTTTCCGGACATGAGCGATGTCTATGACGAGGGCCTCATGGAAACGGCGGAAAGGTGCGCTTCCCGAAACGGCATCCAGCTCCGGCGGGGAGTTTACATCGCCTTCGGGGGGCCGTCATTCGAGACGCCGGCCGAGATAAGAATGGCCCGGTTTATGGGGGCGGACGCCGTGGGGATGTCCACGGTCCCTGAGGTTATTGTTGCCAGGCACATGGGAATGCGGGTATGCGTTTTTTCCTGTGTAGCGAATTATGCGGCCGGGATGACCGAAAAGCCATTGAGTCACGAAGAGGTCCTCGATGCCATGCATAAGACGTCAGGGCGGCTCGTCCGCCTGCTTCTCGACTTCCTCCCGGAGGTCGCGGGTTCTCATGTTTGAGATGCTTCCCTTCCTGGAATCCAAACGGGAAGGCCTCGAAATGCCTCCCGAAACCATGGAAGCTTTTGTGAAAGCATGCCAGGACGGCGCTGTTCCGGATTATCAGGTCACGGCCTGGCTGATGGCCGTCTTCTTCAGGGGGCTTTCTCCCGAGGAACTCAAAGCCTTCACCCGGGCGATGGCACATTCGGGGAAGGTCGTTCGTTTCCCAAAAAACCTCCTTCCCGTTGACAAGCACAGCACGGGCGGGGTCGGCGACAAGACGACCCTCGTTGTGGTCCCGCTGGCGGCGGCATGTGGTGCCAGTGTGGCGAAACTGAGCGGGAAAGGCCTTGGTTTTACAGGAGGGACGGTGGACAAGCTCTCGGCCATCCCCGGCATGAAAACGGAACTTTCGGTGCAAGAATTCATCGACCAGGTCACAACGACAGGATGCGCCGTCAGCGGGCATTCTGCGGACCTTGCACCCGCAGAAGCCAGATTTTACTCATTGCGGGATGTGACGGCCACTGTCCCATCAATCCCCCTCATCGCGAGCAGCATTGTGAGCAAAAAGATAGCCGGAGGGGCAAGACGCTTTGTTTTTGATGTGAAATACGGTTCAGGTGCTTTCATGGAGACTCGGGAAACCGCCCTGAAACTTGCGGGGCGGCTCGTGGATCTCTCAAAAGCACTGGGGTACGATGCCTTCGCCCTGTTGACAAACATGGAACAACCTCTTGGGAGATGGGTCGGGAACGCCGCCGAGGTAAACGAGGCGCTCCAGGTTCTCAATGGAAAAGGTCCTGAAGATACCACCTGTCTATGTACGGAAATAGCCGGGGCAATGCTTCTTGCCGCCGGTGTGGTTGATACATGGGAGTCTGGAAGGAAGGCGGTTTCATCGGCACTCGCGAAGGGGAAAGGGCTTGAAAAGTTCCGGGAAATGATCGAGAGGCAGGGTGGAATGCTCGATGACGAAATTCTCGCCGGCGAAAAGAGGCTCCCCGTTGCCAGACATATCTTCGAGGTCCGGGCCTCCAGGGGCGGGGACATTCTTTCCTGCCATGCTCGAAAAATAGGGGAGGCCCTGCGGCTTGCGGGCGGGGGACGAATGAGAAAAGAAGACATGCTGGATTTGTACGCGGCGGTCGAGATCTTGAAAAAAACGGGAGATCAGGTCGAAGAGGGGGAACTTTTGGCAAAAGTGTACGCATCTACGGAGAAAGCCCTCGAAGCGGCCGCCGGGAAGGTCGAATCCGCTTTTTCCATAGGAAGCAGGACGGTAAAGCCCGAGCTTGTCTGGGGTATCCGGGACAGTAGAGGGTTTACCCCCGTGGGGAAATCGCGCGGGACATGTCGATAAATCCGAAGGATGGACAGTATGCACGGGAGACTCTAAAATATACGGCGAAAGCGGAGGCGCATGGTGACTGGTGTTGCCCGCGGGCTTCAAACCCGTCGAGGGTCTGTAAGGCAGGCTCTGGTGGGTTCGATTCCCACACGCCTCCGCCATTTTAGGTATTTACCCCGTTGCGGCTTTTTCGTGAACGGAAAAAGCCGCAGGCTTTTGGGGTCCTCCGGAAACCCGTTCAGGAACCTCCCGGATGTCCATTCACCGGGGAAAACGCACAATGCAGGATTCCGACAGGTCGAAGTTCCCTCGTGGATTTAAATGGGCCGGGCCTTTCTCTGGCGCTGGACAGGTGGTATGTGCGTCAGTAAGATGAAAGAAGGCAAATTCAGCAACTTCAGGGAAATACACGACGTAAAAAGGGTTTGAAGGTTTTTTGGGAAGTACCGACACCATGGGAGGTGCAACTCATGAACAGCGGTTTCCCCCTCAAAGGGTTCAGTTACCCATTGACGCCCGGAGGGAAGTCCTCGGTAATCGGGAATTTCCCCTGGCACTATGGAACGGAATATTTGAACATCCTTTACAGGACCGATCCGGACGCCATCGCTGCCTACCTGCCGGAGCCGCTCAAGCCGGGACCGGAACCGGACCTTGCCTACGTGGCTTTCAGCAGATGGTGGTCCGTTACGGACGAACAAAAGGACATGGCGTGGATCAACCCGGGACGAACCATGTATCGCGAGGCGGCTATCTGGACGGGCTGCAGTTATGAGGGAAAGGCGGGCCAGATCTGCCTGCATGTCTGGGTGGATAACGATTTTACCCTTGCAAGGGGTTGGTTCATGGGTTTCCCGAAGAAGCTCGGATCTGTCCGGATGACGGAATTTCACCCGCTCAATCCGGGGATGCCCGATCTGGCGCCCGGTGTAACACTCAAGGGTATTGCCTCGGCGAACGATGAACGGCTTTTTGAAGGAAGCCTCACGATAGAAAAGAAGGGAACGCCTGAAGACCTTCCCGGGCTGATGACGTCGCCTCTGTATCACATACGGCATTTCCCGTCCATCGAAAAGGATGCTCCGCCGTCGGTACTCGAGCTGGTGACACTGGGATCTGAAAACAGGAAAACGGGGGATGTCGTATGGATTGGCAAGGGAAATCTCTCCTTTTTCCCGTCCGAGATCGAAGAGCATATGCTTCTTGAACCGCGGGAAGTCCTTGGTGCCGTCGCCTTCTCCTCGGGCTACACCTTTCCCGGGGGGAAGGTCCTTCACAGCTGGGTTTAGCAGGGCGAAAAAGGTCGGTGAATCTTCAGGGTTTCGAAGACCCGGGTGCAGGAAATTATCCATATTCAGGAAGGGGATACAACCATGAAAAAAGTGCTCGTTTTACTTGTGGCCGTATGTCTCGTGTCTTTTGCGGCTGCGGCCCCGGCCGCGGAAGGGATTCCGGAAGACGAGCTGAAAGCGGGATTCGTGTATGTCGGTCCCGTAGGTGACGGTGGATGGACCTACATGCATGACAAGGGAAGACTCGAGATGGAAGAAGCCTTTCCCGAAATGGAAAGCATGTTTGTCGAGTCCGTTCCTGAAGGTCCGGATTCCGTGAGGGTCATGGAGACTTTCATCAGGAATGGTGCCCAGCTCGTGTTTGCCACCTCCTTCGGGTATATGGATTTTGTCATTGACGTTGCGAAGAAATACCCTGACGTAACATTCATGCACTGTTCTGGATACAAGCGCGCGGAGAATGTCGGGACCTATTTCGGTCGCATGTACCAGGCCCGTTACCTTTCGGGAATCGTAGCGGGAAACGCGACGGAATCCGATGTTATCGGATATGTCGCCGCGAACCCCATACCGGAGGTCATCCGCGGGATCAACGCCTTCACTCTTGGCGTGCGAAAGGTCAATCCCGATGCTCGTGTGAAAGTGATCTGGCTCTTCTCCTGGTTTGACCCCGGAAAGGAAAAGGAAGCCACTCTTGCACTCATCGATGCCGGGGCGGATGTGATCGCGATGCACGCCGACTCGGGCGCGGCTCCGCAGACTGCAGAGGAAGAAGGCGTCTATGTGGTAGGCTACAACAACGACATGAGCCGGTATGCACCGACGATGCACCTGACGGCCCCGATCTGGGACTGGGGGATGGTGTACGAAAAGACGGCCCGGGAGGTTATCGAAGGGACCTGGGAATCAAGAGGTATCTGGTGGGGCCTTCAGGAAGGCCTTGTCGATCTTGCCCCATACGGTGATGATGTCTCAAATGAAACGAAAGCCCTCGTGGATGCGGAAAGAGAACGGATCACATCAGGTGAATGGGATGTTTTTACCGGCCCGTTGAAAAACCAGGAAGGCGAGGTTGTCGTATCGGAAGGCCAAAGCATGACCGATGGCGAAATGCTCGGAATGAACTGGTTTGTGGAAGGCGTTGAAGGGGATATTCCTGAGTAAGCATATACACGACGCGACGAAGGGGCGCTTTTCGAGCGCCCCTTTTTCTTTGAAAGCCGGCAGCTCGCTAGTGTACAATGATTTCGTTTTTTCGGCACCCAAAGCTCACTTGCTGCGGGACGAATGGAGTGATGACCTCTGACGGTTTCAGAACTCCGGGATGCGGCGAATCCCCTGGTATCCATGGAAGGGGTCGTCAAGTCCTTTTTCGGGGTAAAGGCGAACGACAACATATATTTCGACGTCCGGCGCGGCGAGATACACACCCTTCTTGGAGAAAACGGTGCCGGGAAAAGCACCCTGATGAACGTGCTCTGCGGCCTGTACACCCCTGAATCAGGCAAAATACGGATTGAAGGACGTGAGCAGGTATTCAGGTCCCCCCGCGATGCCATTGCGGCCGGTGTCGGAATGCTGCACCAGCATTTCATGCTGATTCCGTCCCAGACCGTGTGGGAGAACGTCGCCCTGGGAAACCGGGATTTTCCCCAGGTTCTCCCGAAAGATGAAATCATCGGCAGGATACGGGTGCTGTCACAGACCTACGGCCTGAACGTCGATCCCCGATCGCCCGTCTGGCAGCTTTCCATCGGTGAGCAACAAAGGGCGGCCATTCTCAAGATCCTTTACAGGCAGGCCCATATCCTGATACTGGACGAGCCAACGGCGGTTCTAACACCCCAGGAGGCGCGCCATCTGTTTTCGACGATACGAAGAATGGCTTCAGAAGGGCATGGAATCGTTTTTATTTCGCACAAGCTTGACGAGGTCATGGGAATTTCCGACAGGGTCACGGTGCTTCGAAAGGGCTGCAACGTGGGGACCGTTCCGGTCGAGGAAGCGACCAAGGAAAAACTTGCCGAGATGATGGTCGGGAGACGGATCACCTTTCAGATCAACAAGACGGTCCAGAATCCCGGAGAAGCCGTTATGGAGGTTGAAAACCTCACGGTACGGGACGACCGGGGCACCCCGAGGGTCAAGGGTCTTTCCCTCTTCTTGCGCAAAAGGGAAATACTCGGGCTGGCGGGTGTTTCCGGAAACGGCCAGCAGGAGTTGTGCGAGGCGCTTTCTGGATTGAGGAAGCCCGATACGGGAACGGTGAAAGTTGACGGGAAGGATCTTGCGGGCAAGGACCCGAAGACATTCCTGAAACACAGGGTGACCTACATCCCGGCGGACAGGAAGGGCACGGGGCTTGTCCCGAACATGAACATACGAGAAAATGTTGCGCTCAGGAAATACTGGAAAGAAGAATATACACGGTACGGCGCGTTCATCCACTGGGAGAACATTGCGGGACATACAGGTCGCCTTGTTGAGCGGTTCAAGGTGGCGAACCCGGGTCTGGGATACCCTGTTCGTCTTCTTTCCGGTGGAAACATGCAGAAACTGATGCTTGCCAGGGAGCTTTCGGACAACCCGAGGGCCATCATCGCCATGCAGCCGACATGGGGGCTTGATGTAGGAGCCACGCTGTATGTCAGGGAGACCCTGCTCTCCCAGAGGGACAGGGGCGCCGCCATTCTGTTGGTTTCCGACGATCTTGAAGAAATTTTCGCCGTAAGCGACAGGATCGCCGTCATCTACGGCGGCCGGATCATGGGCATCGTGGAAGATGTTGATTCTGTGACGGAAGAAGAACTGGGTCTCATGATGGCAGGCACTGTCCTTGAAAGATACAGGTCCGGCGATATGTCGGAAGCAACCCCGGAGGTTGAATGAAAGATGAAATACCGGTTGATACTCGAAAGACGGTACCAGGTACCTCTTTCCCTCGAGATCCTGTGCCCTCTTCTTTCAATTGTGCTGGCCCTCGGCATTTCCGCGGTGCTTCTTTTGGCTCTCGGCGTGTCGCCCACCAAGGCCTTTTTTGCGATGGCGAAGGGAGCCTTCGGAAGCTGGTGGGGCTTGAGCGAAGTGGTCGTAAAGACGATTCCTCTTGCCATATGTGGTATCGCCGTGGCGCTTTCCTTTCGCATGAAGATCTGGAACATCGGTGCCGAGGGCCAGCTCTACCTCGGAGCCCTGGCGGCGGCGGCGGTTGTCCGCTACGCTTACGTGGAAAGTTTTCCGGTCATGTTTGCCCTCATGCTGACGGCTGCGGCCGTCGCCGGTGCCTTTTGGGGCGGGATCGCCGGTTATCTCCGGGCAAGATGGAACGTCAACGAGATCATCACGACGCTGATGCTCAATTATGTGGCCATCCACCTGTCGGATTACTTTGTCTACGGCCCCTGGCGTGATCCGGCAAGCCTCGGGTTCCCCATGACGGCACCTTTCCCGCCGGCGGCACGGTTGCCCGTGCTGGGTGACACCCGTGTACATGCAGGTATCCTGATTGCACTGGTCCTTGTCTTGCTTTACCGGGTCGTGCTGCGCTGGACACGATGGGGTTTCGAAATCAGGGCCATCGGCGAAAACCCGAAAGCCTCGGAATACGCGGGAATTCCCTTTCTTCGGAACGCAGTGCTCGTCATGGCTGTTTCGGGAGCTTTGGCGGCGATAGCCGGAATGGGGGAAATAGCTGGTCTGCAGGGACGGCTTCAACCGGGCCTTTCCCCGGGCTACGGCTACACGGCGATTATCGTGGCCTGGCTCGCCCGTCTCAACCCCTGGAGCATTTTCGCTGTTTCATTTTTCATGGGCGGCCTTTTCGTCGGAGGAGAATCGCTGCAAGTGGTCATGCGGTTGCCCCTTTCGAGCATCCAGGTTATCCAGGGCCTGATTCTCTTTTTCGTCCTGGCGTCAGAGTTTTTCAGGGTTTACAGGATTCGCACCATCCGTACGGAGGCGGATTGAAATGGATGTCATCGTGACGATTCTCACGGCTGCAGTCCGGAGCGGAACGCCGATCCTTTATGCGACCCTTGGCGAGATCCTGACAGAGAAATCAGGAGTCATGAACCTTGGCCTTGAAGGCCTCATGCTCATCGGGGCCTTGACGGGCTTCTGGACGGCATCGGTGACGGGGAATCCGGCCCTTGCAATCGCTGCGGCGTTTTTCGTCGGGGTGGCTGTAACCGTTGTTCATGCTTTCCTTTGCGTCAGCCTCGGGGCAAACCAGGTTGTGAGCGGCCTTGCTCTGACCATGTTCGGGACGGGTGCCAGCTCTCTTCTCGGACGGAGCATGATAGGCGAGACGATCAAGGGCCTGAAGGCTGTCCCGGTTCCGTATTTGTCGAAAATTCCTGTGATCGGGGAGATTCTGTTCAACCAGGACGTGCTTGTCTATGGGTCGTATTTTCTCGTGGTCTTCATCGCCTGGTTCCTGCATGTGACGAGAGCGGGTCTGAACCTGAAAGCCGTGGGGGAAGATCCCCATGTCGTCGAATCCGTCGGGCTCAACCCGGTCCGTCTGAGGTATTTTTACACCCTGGTTGGCGGCGGGCTCGCTGCTGTAGGCGGTGCGTACCTTTCCGTGGCCTACACAAAGATGTGGGGGGACCAGATGAGCGCAGGGCGGGGCTGGATTGCCGTGGCTCTTGTCATTTTTGCCGTCTGGCATCCCATGCGGGCGGCCTTCGGGGCGTATCTCTTTGGAGGCGTCGGGGCTCTCCAGCTCAGAATACAGGCAGCGGGCACGAGCATTCCCGCCCCGCTGCTTTTGATGCTTCCGTATCTTTTTACGATCTTTGTTCTCCTTGTCATTTCCATGCGGAAAAAGCACGGCATTGTCATTGGCGCGCCCTCGGCCCTTGGAATTCCCTATCAGCGGGAAGAGCGGACCTGACCGTCGGCGGGCCTTATGGAGGCGATGGGCTGGATGTACTCGTACTGAGGCTGCGAATCCCAGGGGAAAAGTATCCACGTATCCTGGCTGACCTCGGTGATAAAGGTGTCCACCTCGGGTCTGCCGTCGGGTTTGGCGTAGACCGTGGCGAAATGAGCCTTGGGGAGCATTTCCCTGACGATGCGTGCCGTTCCGCCGGTATCCACCAGATCGTCCACTATCAGCCAGTCTTTTTCACCGCCGACGATATCCTTGAGAATACGTGTTTTGCCCTGGGTTCGTATGGTGTAACTGGAGACGCAGACAGTGTCGACGAAACGGACGTCCAGCTCCCGCGCGACGATGGCGGCCGGGACCAGGCCGCCTCTGGCGATAGCGACAATGCGGTTCCATTCCCCGATGTCCAGAAGCCTCCATGCGAGTGCCCTGCAATCCTGGTGAAGCTGTTCCCACGTGACAGGATAGACCTTGCGGTATCGTTCATCCGATGTGTTCATCATTTCCTCCAATGACATGGCCCCTCTTTCCGAATCATCCCGGAAGAACTAGAAGGACCGTTTCCAGCGGGTGCCCTCTGGCGTGTCTTCCAGGATGATCCCCATGGAGGCGAGTTTTTCCCTGATGTCGTCGGCCCTCGCGAAATCCCTGTTTTTCCGCGCCTCGTCGCGTTCATTGACAAGGGTTCTGATTCCCTCTTCGTCCAGCCCCCCTGCAGCCGCGGATTGGGCTGAAACGTCGATGATCCCCAGGATCTCATCGGCGTATTTCAGGAAATTCGTCGCCGTCCTGTGGAAACGTTCATTGACCGCCCGGTTTTCCGCGATTTCCTGGTTGATGGTTCTCACGGCCTCGTAAAGGTGTCCGAGAGCCGCCGCAGTGTTGAAATCGTCACGGAGGCTTTCGTCAAATCTCTCGCGGGCAGATTCCAGGGCCTGGATTCTTTCTTCCCGGCCTACGTTTTTTTCTTCAGGCACCACCGGGGCATTTTCAAGATCGTACCAGCAGTTTCGAAGCCGCTGGACCCCGTTTTGCGCCTGGGAAAGGTTCTCCGGCGAAAAGCTGATGGGGGACCGGTAGTGGGCGCTCAGCATGAAAAGCCGGATGGCCGCTGGGGGGGACTGATTCCGGGCGTTTCGTGCGGTGAGGAAATTTCCGAGGGATTTTGACATCTTTTCTTCATTGATCATGAGGTAGCCGTTGTGAATCCAGTACCTGACGAAAGGTTTTCCCGTCGCGGCCTCTGCCTGGGCGACTTCGTTCTCGTGGTGAGGGAAGACCAGGTCGCTTCCGCCTGAATGGATATCGATGGTTTCTCCGAGATATTTCATGGCCATGGCGCTGCATTCGATGTGCCATCCCGGGCGTCCTTTTCCCCAGGGGCTGTCCCAGGATGGTTCGCCGGGCTTTTCGGCCTTCCAGAGGACAAAATCAAGAGGGTGCCTCTTTGCGGGGTTGACGTCCACCCTCGCACCGGATTGAAGGTCCTCAAGGGTCTGTTTTGAGAGCTTCCCGTAGGCGGAAAAGCTCTGGACGTCGAAAAAAACATCACCCTCGACGACGTAGGCATGGCCGTTTTCCACGATGCGCTCCACCAGGGAGATGATTTCGGCAATATGTTCCGTTGCCTTCGGGGCAACCGTCGGCCTTCGGATCCCCAGAGCGTCGGCATCCTCGAAATAGGCCTTGATAAAACGATCGGCCAGTTCTTCGACGGATATTCCAAGTTCCGCGGCCCGGTTGATCATCTTGTCATCGATGTCGGTAAAATTCTGTACATAGGTTACTTCATATCCCTGCTGTTCCAGGAAACGGCGAAGGGCGTCGAAGACGATGAAAGGCCTGGCGTTTCCAATGTGAAAAAAGTCGTAAACCGTCGGGCCACAGGTATAGAAGCCGACGTGACCTTTTTCGAGGGGTTCAAAGGGCTCTTTTCGGCGCGTCAGGTCGTTGTACAGCATGATTTTGCTCAAAGGACCCACCTCCAGGCGGTGCGTTAGAAAAACCGTTGATACCGGCTATCCTATACCAATTGCGGCGTTTCCCTCAACACCGGTGCTGCGGCGAGGGCGGGAAAGGTGCGAGAAAAAAGAAATCTTTTTGCGAAAGAAGCCCCGAAAGACTACACTTGTGTCACGATGGCATGAGCCGCATTCCCATTGGAAAGATGGTATCGACGTGTCGATAGAAAGCCTTCAGCAGAAAATACGTAACCTGCCTTCACGGCCGGGTGTTTACCTCATGCATGACGCCGGGGGGAAAGTCATCTATGTCGGAAAGGCAAGGTCTTTGAAAAAACGGGTCCAATCCTACCTTCGCCACAAAAATTATGCGTCGCCCCGCCTGAGGAAGCTTGTCAGCGAAATAGCAGACATTTCCGTCATACGCACGGAAAGCGATGCCGAAGCCTTCATCGTGGAATCCAGGCTCATAAAGCATTACCAGCCTTTCTACAACGTGGAACTGAAAATGGGGGAGCGGTATCCCTATGTGAAAATTACTGACGAACCCTATCCCCGACTTTTGGTCACCCGTCACAAGGAACCCGGCGACAGATACATCGGCCCCTTTGTCCATGTCGGGGAGCTGCGGCGCCTGTTGCGTCTCATCGAACGCTACATGCCCCTTCGAACCTGCACATCCCACGGCTCATGGGAAAGGTGGAACGAACGCCCCTGTGTCAGGTACAGCCTGGGCCGCTGTCTCGGTCCCTGCGCAGGGTGCTGTGATGCGGCTGAGTACAAAAAGCGTGTCGCCGACGTGATACTCCTGTTGAGAGGCCAATCGGCGGAACTGGCTTCGCGCTTGAGGGATCGGATGGAGGAAGCAGCCGCCCGAATGGCCTTTGAAGAGGCCGCAAGGTTACGGGATACCATCCGGGCGATCTGGAAACTCTCCCGCCAACGGGTGTCGGCGGCCCTGAGCGATGACGTGGACGAATTGACATGGAAAGCCCTTCTCGGTGTCCAGGCCGCTTTGGGGCTTGCAGTCGTTCCATGGAGGATCGATGGTTTTGACATTTCCCACCACAGCGGACAGGAGACCTACGGATCCTGCGTGGTATTTGAACAGGGGCTTCCCAATCCTTCGCTTTACAGGAGGTTCACGATCACTTCGGATGACCTGCCGGATGATTTCCGCTCCATAAGGGAAACGGTGCTGCGGAGATACAGGCATGTCCTCGGCGACGACGGGTCCACGCCCCAGCTTGTCCTGATCGACGGTGGCCCGCAGCAGCTCCGGTTTGCCCTGGAAGCCCTGGAGGAACTCGGTCTGCAAGGTCTTGAGGTCGTCGCACTGGCGAAACGGGAGGAACTGCTTTTTCGGCCCGGCAGGGAGGCGCCGGTGAGGCTCGAAGCCTCGGATCCGGCGCTGAGACTGCTTCAGAGGGTTCGTGACGAGGCCCATCGGTTCGCCTTGTCGGCACATCGTGGACGGCAGAAAAAAAGACTGGCGCGGTCTTCACTTGAGGATATACCTGGTATAGGGAAAGTCCGTGCCGCTGACTTGCTCGCCCTTTTCGGGAGCATCCCGCGGATTGTGGAAACCTCCGAAGAAGAACTTGCGAAAGTGAAGGGGATAAGCAGGCCCCTGGCCAGACGGATCCTGTTGCACCTGAGAGGTGAATGTGTTGACGGCGAGGAGAATGAAGAGGACTCGTGATTCATACTATATGGGCCTTGCTCTTGAACTTGCATTGAGGGGAACGGGCAAAACGGCGCCGAACCCGAAAGTCGGCTGTGTCATCGTCAAGGATGACCGGATAACGGGATGGGGGTATCATCGCTCTTGCGGGTTTGCCCATGCGGAGGCTGTGGCTCTTGAAGCGGCGGGTTCACGGGCACGGGGGGCAACGCTTTATGTGAACCTTGAACCCTGTTCTCATTTCGGGAAGACGCCCCCGTGTGCGGAGGCAATCATCGAAGCCGGAGTGTCGAGAGTCGTCGCGGCCATGGGGGACCCCGATCCCCGGGTCTCCGGAAGAGGTTTTGCCCGGCTCAGGGATGCAGGCGTTGAAGTGGATGTCGGAACCTGTGCCGCCGGGGCCGCAGAGATCAACAGGGGCTTTGTTACGCGGGTGCTGAAAAAACGGCCCTGGGTGACCCTCAAAGCCGCTATGACCTTGGATGGGCGCATCGCCCAGGAGGACGGCTGGAGCAGATGGATCTCGAACAGATGGAGCAGGACGAGGGCGCATCTTTTACGGGCGTCCCATGATGCGGTGCTTGTCGGGGTTGGCACGGTGCTTGCCGATGACCCGAAACTGAACGTGCGGGAAGTCTCCGGGTGCGATCCGAAAGTCGTGGTTCTGGACCCGTCATTGCGGACCCCTCGCGATGCAAGCCTTTTTCGCTGTGGTTCACCTCTGGTGATTGCTTCAAGTGGCGCGGATTCCCTCAGGGCAAAAGATCTGGAAAAAGCAGGCGCCGATGTTATATTGTTACCGTCGGAAGAAGGCAGGCCACCTTTGGCTCAAGTCCTGGAGTTTCTTGCCGGGCAAGGTGTCAATGACCTGCTCGTTGAAGGCGGTTCCGGCGTTTTGGGGTCATTCCTTGCGGAAGGTCTCTTTGACGGGGTGTCTTTGTTCGTGTCTCCGCGTTTTTTGGGGAAAGGTAGGCCCCTTTCCGGCGACCGCCTGCAGTACACCCTTGAGAATTCGCCTGGTATCAGAATAGAAAAGGCGCTTCTTGTCGAAGGCGATCTCTGGATAGAAGGGACATCACGATGTTCACCGGACTCATAGAGGATATAGGGGTTCTTTTTGCGACGAGAAGAAAATCCGAGGTTCTCCTTCTCGAAATTGGAGAAACGGTGCTGGCGGAAACTCTCCGCAAGGGAGATTCCATTTCCGTTTCCGGAGCCTGTCTCTCTGTGGTTGAAATTCTTTCAGCAAACCGCTTTGCTGCGGAGTTGATGCCCGAAACAGCGGAGCGGACGACTCTCGGATCACTCCCTGCGGGGACGAGGGTCAACCTGGAACGGGCCCTCCCTGTTTCGGGAAGATTCGAGGGGCATATCGTGACGGGTCACGTCGATGTCAGGGGAACACTGATCGAAGTGCGCCGATCGGAACGGACTGCGCTCATGCGCATCGGCACGGTGGGGGAGCATCTTCGATACGTGGCGCCGAAAGGTTCCATCGCTGTAGACGGGGTCAGTCTGACGGTGATAGAAAAAGGAAATGACGACTTTTCTGTGGGAATCATTCCCGAAACGCTCCGGACGACCACCCTTGGCGAGAGAAAAGCGAAAGACACGGTGAATCTTGAATGTGACATCCTGGCAAAATATCTCGAAAGCCTCGCTTTTCGCGGGTCAGACCTGGATCCCGGCCGCAGAGGACTCACCTGGAAGGACCTGAAGGAAATGGGCTGGGAGTTCTGAGACAGGTAACCGGAAGGAGAAAGGGCATGTCCGAAACGACGAAAAATGAGTTCAGCAGTATAGAAGAAGCAATCGATGACATCAGAAAGGGCGGCATGGTCATTGTCGTCGATGACGAAGCCAGGGAGAACGAGGGCGACCTTGTCATGGCGGCGGAGCATGCAAGGCCTGAAGACATCAATTTTATGGCGACCTACGCAAGAGGGCTGATTTGTGTCCCGATCACCGAGGAACGGGCGAGGGAACTCGATTTGAAACCCATGGTCCAGGAAAGCACCGATTTGCACGGGACAGCCTTTACGACGAGTGTTGATGCCCGCGAAGGGACGACGACAGGCATCTCTGCTTCGGAAAGAGCCCTGACGGCGCGGCTTCTTTCGGATCCGAAGGCCGCTCCGGAAATGTTCAGACGACCCGGGCACATGTTTCCTTTGGTCGGTCGCAAGGGCGGGGTCCTCAAAAGGGCGGGGCACACCGAAGCGACGGTGGACCTGGCGAGGCTTTCGGGGCTGCGACCTGCGGGAATCTGCTGCGAAATCATGAATGACGACGGCAGCATGGCGAGGCTTCCAGATCTCTTTGCCTTTGCAAGACGGCATTCGTTGAAGATCATTTCCATCGAGGACCTGATCCGCTATCGAAGCAGGTCGGAAAAGCTCGTCGAAAGGGTTGCCACGGTGAAACTTCCCACGGAGTACGGTGTTTTCGTCGCTCACGCCTACCGGTCGAGCTATGACTGTTCAAAGGGTGAACTCCTTCATGTCGCCCTGGTTTGCGGCGAACCACAAGCGAAAGACGGGGTGCTCGTTCGGGTCCATTCAGAGTGTCTGACGGGAGATGTCTTCGCGTCGCTGAGATGTGACTGCGGTCCCCAGCTCCATGCGGCGATGCGCATGGTCAGCGAGGCTGGAGAAGGTGTCGTCCTGTACATGAGGCAGGAAGGCAGGGGGATCGGGCTTCTTGACAAACTGAAAGCCTACGAACTTCAGGAGCAGGGACTTGATACTGTCGAGGCGAACGAGGCTCTCGGCTATGAAGCGGATCTCAGGGATTACGGGATGGGCGCCCAGATCCTTGCGGACCTGGGACTCAGAAAAATACGCCTCATAACGAACAATCCCAGGAAAATCGTCGGTCTTGAGGGATACGGACTGGAAGTCGTGGAGAGGGTACCCCTTATAATAGAGCCCAACGAGTTCAACAGGCGATACCTCGCGGCCAAGGAGCAGAAACTTGGCCACATGCTTCACCTAAAAGATATTATCGGGTAAAGGCGAAGCCGCCCGGAACACGATGAAGGAAGGGATGACAATGCGTGTATATCAGGGGAAACTGATTGGATCGGGACTTCGTTTTGGAATCGTCGTCTCCCGGTTTAATGAACTGATCTCTTCGAGACTCCTCGAAGGAGCCCGGGATTTCCTCTTGCGGCATGATGTGCGACATCAGGATATAGATGTCGTCTGGGTCCCCGGATCCTGGGAGCTTCCCCTTGCCGCGAAAGAATGCGCCCTGGGGGGAACCTACGACGCCGTTATCGCCCTTGGTGCCGTTATCCGTGGTGAGACGCCGCATTTCGACTACGTGGCAGCGGAGGTCGCAAAGGGGCTCGCCCATACCGGCATGGAACAGCGCATTCCCGTGTCTTTCGGCGTGCTGACTTGCGATACCCTGGAACAGGCCCTTTCCAGGGCCGGCAGCAAGTCGGGCAACAAGGGCTTCGAGGCCGCGGCGGCTGCTCTCGAGATGGCGAACGTGCTCAGGGAACTGCGGCGCAAGGCGAAAGAGGAGGAAGGCAATGCTTGATATCCGACTTTTCCGGGATGAACCGGAAGCCCTCAGGTCGATGCTTCGCAACAGGGGGGTGGAATATCCTGTCGATGAAGTCATTACCCTGGATGAAAAACGCCGCTCGATACTCCTCAAGACCGAAGAACTGCGGGCCGAGCGGAACCAGGGATCCAGAGCCGTCGCGGAGGCAAAACGATCCGGTGAAGATGCCTCGGATCTGATGGAACGAATGCGGAACGTTGGCAGGGAAATCAAGGAGCTCGAAGAGGAGCTTGCAACGGTGGAGCAAGCAATCAGGGAATACCTTCTGCAGGTACCGAACTGGCCGCACGGGTCGGTCCCGGTTGGACCAGACGAAAGTGCCAACGAAGAGATTCGTTCCTGGGGGAACCCCCGCCGGTTTCCCTATGCCCCGAAACCACACTGGGAGCTTGGAGAAAACCTGGGGATCCTTGATTTTGAGAGGGGAGTCCGCCTGGCACAGAGCCGCTTCACGGTGCTCAGGGGTGCCGGCGCGCGGATGGCCCGTGCATTGATCGGGTTCATGCTGGATTTGCATACCTTGGAGAACGGTTTTACCGAGGTGCAGCCGCCCTTTCTTGTCAGCACGGACACCATGCAGGGGACGGGCCAGCTTCCCAAATTTGCCGACGACCTGTACTGCTGCAAAAACGACGACCTCTGGCTGATTCCCACGGCGGAGGTCCCGCTGACGAACCTCCATCGGGGGGAAATACTGGAGGAATCGTGCCTTCCCTTGTACTACACGGCTTATACGCCATGTTTCCGGAGGGAGGCCGGCAGTCACGGGAAGGATGTCAGGGGAATGCTGCGGCAGCACCAGTTCGACAAGGTCGAACTGGTCAAGCTTTGCAGGCCGGAAGACAGTTATGACGAACTGGAAAGCCTGACGGCCGCCGCGGAAATGGTCTTGCAGAAGCTGGAGATACCTTACAGGGTCGTCTGCCTTTCCACCGGCGACATGGGCTTTGCGGCAAGCAAGACCTACGATATCGAAGTCTGGCTCCCGTCACAGCAGACCTACAGGGAGATCAGTTCCTGCAGCAATTGTGAGGACTTCCAGGCGAGGCGAATGAACACGAGGTACCGTCCCGCCGATGGAGGAAAGGTGCGGTTTGTGCACACCCTGAACGGATCGGGAATCGCCGTCGGAAGATGCCTGATCGCCATCATGGAAAATTATCAGCAGGAAGACGGTTCCATCGTGGTTCCTGATACGCTTCGACCCTACATGGGAGGACTTGATGTCATCCGGTAAGCTGCGGGTGTCCCTGAAGAGCCCGTTTCATGGTAAAATCACAATGTCCGCTTCATCGAGCGGAACACAATATGTCGTGCCTGTACTCCGGGAGGACTAGTAGATGGCGATCCTCGACCAGAGTCTTCACTATCTTGTTTTTTTCGCGCTCGCCCTTTCGGTGATTCTCAGTGCCGCCCAGCGGGCTGTCAAGAAGCGGCTTGACCGCGATCAATATTATTACCTCAAGGACTTGTTGTTCATAGCAGGCTGGGCCATGGCTGGTTTGTGGCTGCAAGATGCGGGTGTCAGGGCCGTGGTGGGAGTGTCCCTCCTGGCGGCTGTCGTCGGAATGGGCCAACGGGCCTACCCGTCGCGCTGGTGGGTGGCGTCGTTTTTCGTCATTGGCGCCCTCCTGGCGAGGACCGGCCTGGCGATCGAATTTATCGGGATGCCTGGGGATTCCTATCTCTTTTTCAATTTCCCCGTGGCTGTGATCCTGACATCGCTGTGGATCGGCATCTATCCCCTATTGCTGCAGGAACTGGATCAGGTTCCCGGACTTGCGGGGTTTCTCCTCGCCATAACCTGGGTGGTACTGCTTTTCGCAACGGGCCTTTCGAGCCAGAACCTGCACGGTGCCTTTGCCATGTCCCTTATGGGGGTGTTTCTTCTCTCGGTTTTCTGGAGCCGTCACGGGCACTCCTACAGGCGTATCGGTGAACCTCTGGCCGCCATGTGGGGCACCCTTATCGCCGGAACCTCCATGCTCGGTGTCAGCAAGGAAATCGCCTTCTCGACGATGATGATCCTTCCTTTGGGTCTTTTTGCGATTCCTTTGGCCGAAACCTCGCTTCATGTCGTGAGCAGCGCCTTCTCGGTGAAACCCAAGGGGACGCTTTCTCTCTACCGGAACCTTGTGGCCAGGGGTTTCGACCACACTTCGGCGGTGAGAGCCGTCGGGACTCTTTGTGCCCTTGTGGGCGTGAGCGTGGCAACAGTGCAGATGCACGAAGAGCCCCTTGTGCTTCACGGTGGTTTTATCCTGGCGTCGGGCCTCCTTGTATCCACCGCGGTGACCCTTCTGAAAAGGTCTGTCCCGGCGATTCCCGTCAGACGCCCCGGCCTCTGGGGTGTTTTCGTCGACAATGTATCGGCGGATTACGTCCTTTCGAAGATCCTTGCCTGGACAAGAAATTCTTCGCAGGGGAGATATATCGTAACTCTTGACGCCCTTTCCACGCTCCGGGCGAAAAAGGATGAATCATTCAGGGAACGTGTCAATGGCGCTGATCTGGTTCTTCCTGACGGCAAAGGCCTGACAATGGCGCTTCGTTTTCTCGGGAAACCCGTTCAGCAAAGGATCGCAGGGGTCGAGCTTGTGGAAAAAATGTGCCGGCTCGCATCTTACGAACGCATCCCGGTATATTTTTACGGCGGCAAAAGCGGAGTCGCCAAAGAGGCCGCTTCGAGGATGTCGGCGCGATATCCCGGGCTGAGAGTGGCGGGGACGGCGCATGGTTACCAGGATGAAGAAGGCCGCGGAGCAGTGATTGAAGATATCAGGTCCTCCGGTGCCCGCTTTGTTTTCGTCGCCCTGGGAGTTCCGAAGCAGGAAGAATGGATGGCCCGAAATGCGGCGGATTTTTCCGGCGCCGTCTGCATCGGTGTCGGCGGAAGTTTTGATGTCCTGTCGGGACGACTCAAGCGGGCGCCCCATGGGTGGCAGAAAACAGGGTGCGAATGGCTTTACCGGCTGATCCAGGAACCCTGGCGATGGAGACGTGTTGTGTCCCTGCCGGTTTTTGTCTTTTGGGTGCTGCTAACAAAAACCGGACTCTGCCGGAACAGGGGAATGCCATGAAAATTAACGCAGGGATGTTGATGAACAAGGATCTCACGGCGGTGTCCGAGGATGACCTTATCCAGGACGCCGTTCATGTTCTGTACAGCCAGAGACTAGCCGGTGTTCCGGTTGTCAACGCGGACTGGGACCTGACCGGATATCTGTCTGAACGGGATATCCTTCAGGGGGCGGTTCCGACCTTTCTTGAGATCGTTGCACACTCCTCGTTCCTGGACAATTGCGAGGGTGACCTCGTTCAGAGACTGCGCGGGATAGGGAAACAGACAGTCAGGGAGTACATGTCCCGGGAGCCGATTTTCGTGGAGCCTGCAGCAAGCCTCATGACTGTTGCGGATCTCATGCTGCGGAAAAAGATCAAGAGGCTTCCCGTTGCCGAAGAAGGAAAGCTGGTCGGAATCATAGACCGTGGGGCCTTCTGCGAATTCATGATGGAAGGGAATTTCTTTGATGACCCAATCGAATAACCTTCGGGAGGGCCCTCTTTCCTGGAAGGCGGAACAGGAATTGGAAGCCCTCCGGGAAGAACTTGAAAAGGAATTCCGCGAGGAAAAGATCAAGCTCGACGGTAAAAAGGAAGAGTTGCGCCGGAAACTCGACGAGATGGCGGAAAATACGCTCAGACAGGTTGAAGCGGAATGGCGGGCTTACGAGGACCAGATCGGAAGGGAATCGGCGCAATTCAGGGAAAGCCTTGAACGAGCCCTCCGGGAAGCAATGGACTCCGCTTTTGTCGAAAGGGCGGCTGAAGAAGCGGCCCGTAGAATTGTCAACCATATCCTGCAGCCAATGAAAACCGAAGGAAGAATTGGGGAGGCCAGCTCTTGATCCGGGAAATGGCACGCATTGCCGTCTGGGGTCTGGCTAGTGACAGGGCCAGACTCGTAGAGACATTGCACGGGCTCGGGGTCATTCATCTCCTGCAGCCTCTCTCGGAACCGCTTTCCAGCGAGGAGGCGGGGACATTCAAGCGTGTTTCGGCGAAGCTTTTGGGGCTGATCGAGGCCCTGGAATGGAAAGACTGGTCGAGCCTGACCGATGATGATCTCGAAAGTGTACGACGGCGGATGCCCCTTGCCGATGAGGGTGTCGTGGAGGAGTTGCAAAGGAATCTCGACGAGTTCAGTGAAAGGCTTTCGAGACTGCAGACGGAAAGGAACGAACTGAATCAGGAACTTCAGACCCTGCGCCGTGCCCTTCGGATTGCCCACCACTTCGATGTTTTCTGGAAGGAGGCCCGGGATAGAGGGCAGGAAGTCTCGCTCTGGTGGATTTACCGGGAAAATCAGGACGAACTCCTTTCCCGCCTTCGCGCGAGCCTGGCGCAAAAGACCACCGACGAAGGTCCGGCCGACGTCAGGCATCACGAGGTCCGCCTCGATGAAAACGATATTGTTTTGTCCATAGCCGTCCCACCGGCTTTTGCTCCGCTCGTAGAGGGAATCTTCAAGAAAGGAAACGCCGTATTGTGGAAACCTCCGGTAGAAGGCGCGGCTTCCTTCGAAGAGGCCCTGGAAAAAATGGAGGTCCGGTACAAGGAAATACCGCGTCGTCTCCAGGAGCTTGATGAAGACATCAAAAATGCCCGCAACGAATGGGGGCCGAAACTCGGAACTCTTTACATTCTCATGAATGAGTGTCTCGAACAGGTGACCGTCGCGGAGAACGTTGAACTGGAAGGCAATGTGGTCTTTCTCGAGGGATGGGTGCCGACGGATGTGATGGACGATTTGATTGAGGCCCTCCGGGAAGGCTTCGGCGACCGTGTTCTCGTCGAATGGCGGTATCCGACGGAAAAGGAATGGCACGCCGTACCGACGGCGCTGAAAAACCCGCCGCTTTTTGAGCCCTTCGAGCTTTTTCTCAGACTCATGCCGCCGGTTCGTTACAGGGGGACCGATCCAACTGTTTTGGTGGGCGTTTTCTTTCCCTTCTTCTCGGGATGCATGGTTGGGGATGTCGGATACGGGTCGGTGATTTTACTCCTGGGTTTTCTGCTCGCCAGAAAAAAGACGAAGCCGGTGATGTCCGATATCGGGAAAATCCTTCTTTTTGTCGCAGTCTGGAGCATCCTGTGGGGCGTGGCATACGGCGAACTCTTCGGAGACCTTGGACACCGGCTTTTTCATATGGAACCACTTTGGGTGGAGCGTTCACATGTGGTCCTGCCGGTAATGGTGTTCACTCTCGGGCTTGGGGTGTTTCACGTAGTACTTGGGCTGTTGCTTGGTTTCGTTCAGGGGATTCGAAACAGGCAACGGCATGTCTGGCTCGAAAAACTCGGGAACCTCGTGGTCCTGGGAGGACTCATCGGCGCCATGGTGGCCATCAAGGGCTGGCTGCCCGATAGCGTTTTCACTCTTTCCGTGACCCTGCTGGTGGTGGGAATAGTCCTGCTGCTTGCCGGAGGAGGCATCGGAGGTCTCGTGGAATCCATCGGCGCTGTGGGGAACATTCTGAGTTACGTCCGTATCGCGGCAATCGGACTGTCCTCTGCGATTCTCGCCCTTGTGGCGACGCAGTTCGTCGATGTTTTCGGCGTCACGCTGCTCGGGATTCTTGTCGCGCTCGCAATGCACCTGTTGAATTTTATTCTTGCCCTAGCCGGGTCGGGACTCCATTCGGCGCGCCTGCAGTATGTCGAGTTTTTCGGCAAGTTCTATTCCGGCGGCGGTAAAGAATACAAACCCTTCGCAAGGAGGAGATTGAAATCATGGAAAAAGCCATCATAGCCCTGGCAGCGGCTCTTGCCATCGGCCTTCCCGCCCTTGCAACGGCTTTTGCCCAGGCAAAAATCGGAAGCGTCGGTGCGGGAACCATTGCCGAAAAACCAGAAACAGGCGGAATCATTATCATTCTCGAGGCGATTCCCGAAACAATGGTTATCCTCGGATTTGTCATCGCCATCATGCTCATTCTCCAGTTTGCCTGATTTTGTGGAAGACGAATCGATGGCCGAAGAGGACAGGGAAATCAGGATGGACCTGGAGGCATTCAAGGCATCGCTCCGGGCCGAATACCGGAAACGAATTGAAGAGCTCAGGACACAATACGAAGAGGAGCTCTCCGATGAAGCGTCGAAAAAGCGACAGGAAGTCGAGCTTCAGGTCGCCAGAATGCGCAGTGACCAAAAGCGACGCTTCAGGAAAGCGGTGAAGGAAGCCCAGGAACATATCGTTGCCGAAATGCGTCACCAGGTGTCAGCTTTAACCAATGAATCAGTTGCTCTCGCCCTTGAAAGAATTGAAGAAAGGATCACCCGTCTCCGGGAGGATCCAAAAACGTATGCTTCTCTGATGCGGGCCCTTGTGGCGGAAGCTGTCGACGCCCTGGGTGAGCCGGCGATTGTCTTTGTCGATGTCGGCGAATGTGGCCTGCCCCCTGAGCATCCGTTGATCGAAGGGGTCCGGGAGGATTCCATGGACTGCTGGGGCGGCTGCAAGGTCAAAGACGCTGCAACGGGGACACGGCTGGTGGACAATACGCTGAAAACAAGATGGAAGCGGGCCGAAAAAAGCCTGCGTTTTCTTCTGTCGGAATCTTTCCATGATGTTTTTGAAATTCTTGAGCGAACAGCCCAGCAATTACGGGTATCTTAATGCCCGGCTCCGTTCCCGAATGACGGAATTCCTCCCCAGGGAGGAGTTCAAGAAACTTGCGTCCGGGAGCGTCGCGGCGCTCGAGCTGTTCCTTATCGACAGCACCTACGGAGAAAGCTACCGGAAGGGGCTTCTCCGGCAAAACCTGTCCCTCAACAGGCGCATGGAAATGGCCCTCGCCCATACGGCCACGCGCCGGCTGAAAGAAGCGAAGTCTTTTGCGGAGGGTGAGCCGGCTGATTTTTTCGAAATCCTCCTTTCGCGCGCTGATATTTATAACTGCAGATACATCCTCCGGGCAAGCCGGGCGAAAACCATGGGAGGCGGAGAGGAACCTTTCTGGCACGGGTATGGAACGCTGCCTGAGAGGTTTTTCCGGGGTTTGTGGGACAGCGCTGATGTGGATGAAGTTATTGAAAAAGCCCTCTTTTTCGGGCACCCCTTCGCGGTGCACCTTGCCCATGCGTGCAGGGAGCTCAAGAACTCGGGACAACTGGTTTTTGCGGAACGCCGGCTTCTCGGGGAGATCCTGGAACATTGTTTCGGAATCCTCAAGGCCCACAAGGGGAAAAACGCCGGCCTTGTCAAAGAGTTTCTTGGACGGATGATTGATATATGGAACGTAAATATCTTTTCCAGGAGGAAGAGGAAAGGGGGCGAAGGCGATGAACTTGACACGCCTTTCCTCGAAGGCGGTGCGTGCCTTTCCGTAGAGCGGCTCTCGGAGTCCAGGAACATCCGGGAATTGCTGCTCGAAACGCCCTGGCAAAGAGCTGTCGGCCGTGTCTTTGACGGAGGACCCCAGGTTCCCCTCCAAAGCGTGATGTCCAAGGATTTTGCCCTTTGGCAAATGAAACTGTACAGGCGGGACCCTCTCGGAATCGAAGTGGCTATCAGCTACATCGCGCACCAGCTCACGGAATGGCAGAACATGAACATTCTGGCCGCCGGTCTCGAGCTGGGGTTCGAAGCCGGAGACATTGTTTCGAGGCTGACTTTCATGGAGGAACAAAAAAAGGCATGAACACGGGTGAGCTGGAGCGTGTCCTCGTCGCGGGCAGGGAATATTTCATCGAGCTCTGGGCTCTTTGCGGATTCGAGCCGTTGCTGTGCGAAACACCGGAAGACCTCTACCAGTTCATGCGAACCGGCTTTGACGATGACGTGGCGCTGGTGCTGATCGAGGAACAATGGTACGAAGGGCTTCCGGATCTTTTGCGGAGGCGTATTGACGCGTCTACGAAGCCGTCATGGATCGTCTTCCCTTCGATCAAGCCCTTCGGGGAGTGAGGTGGCCTTCATGAAAAAGACAGGACGGATTACCGGAATCGCGGGGCCCGTCGTCAAGGCCCGAACGGATGCATCCGTTTCCCTTTACGAGGTCGTACATGTGGGAAAACAGGGGCTCCTTGGGGAAGTTGTCCGTATTGACGGACGAAGGGTGGACCTGCAGGTTTACGAAGACACCTCGGGGATGCGTATAGGGGAACCTGTGAGCTTCACAGGCGAACTTCTTTCCGTCGACCTCGGACCCGGACTTCTGGGTGGTGTGCTCGACGGGATCGGACGACCCCTTCATGTCCTTGCAAAGCAGGGGATCTTCATAGGGGCGGGGATCGAAGCGCCGGCCGTTTCACGTGATGACACCTGGAAGTTTGATCCTGTTGTGTCCGAAGGCGACCTAGTGGCCCCCGGCGATGTTTTCGGCATCGTCCTGGAACGCGATGTTTTCAGACACAAGGTCATGGTTCATCCCGAGGCCAAACCCGGGAAGGTCGTCATGATCAAGCCGAAAGGTGCCTATTCCGCAGAGGAGACACTTCTGGAAACAGACTCGGGTTTCTCCTCGGGGTTGATCCAGAAGTGGCACGTCAGAAAAGGCAGACCCTACAGCCGGAGGCTCGGGTTTTCCGAGCCCCTCATCACCGGTCAGAGAGTGATAGATACCTTGTTCCCCGTCGCCCTTGGAGGAGCGGCCGTTGTCCCGGGAGGGTTCGGAACCGGAAAGACGGTGACGCAGCAATCGCTGGCCAAGTGGTGCAATGCCGATATCATCATCTACATCGGGTGCGGCGAGAGGGGCAACGAGATGACGGAGGTCCTCGAGGAATTCCCGGAACTTCTTGATCCTCACACTGGACGCCCCTTGCTGGACAGAATGGTGCTGATCGCCAACACCTCCAACATGCCTGTTGCGGCCAGGGAATCGAGTATTTACCTCGGCATGACGATTGCGGAATACTTCAGGGACCAGGGATTTGACGTGGCGATCATGTCCGATTCGACTTCACGATGGGCCGAGGCGCTCAGGGAAATTGCAGGCCGCCTGGAGGAAATGCCGGGAGAGGAAGGATACCCTGCATACCTTCCTTCAAGGCTCTCTCAGTACTATGAGCGGGCCGGCAGGGTAAAGACACTGGGTACAAACCCCAGGACCGGGTCTGTGACGGTCATCAACGCCGTTTCCCCTGCGGGCGGTGACTTTTCCGAACCAGTCACCCAGGCGAGTCTTCGTCTTTCCGGGACTTTCTGGGCTCTTGACAAGTCTCTCGCCCAGCAAAGACATTTCCCCTCAATCAACTGGAAGCAAAGTTTTTCCCTTTACGAAAACAGCCTTGAAGGATGGTTCACCGAAAAGCTTGGACAAAAATGGCACACCGATGTGGCCTACCTGAGAGACCTCCTTGACAAGGAAAAGAGCCTGCAGGAGCTTGTCCAGATTGTAGGGCGGGATGCGCTGACGGAGGAGGACAAATGGAAACTCCACCTCGGGGGGCTCATACGTGTTGCCTATCTTCAGCAGAACGCCTTCGATCCGGCCGATGCCTATTGCTCTCTCGAAAAACAGATTCTTCTGCTCGAATGCATCAGGCGCCTCGACGAAACTGTTCATGCCAGGCTCCTCGACGGACTTCTCTTTCACCAGGTTCAGGAACGACCCCTTGCAGCGGATTTGCTCGCCATTCTGAAAGAAGACGAGACGATGATGAAGGACCGCATTGAGTCTTTCCTGGAAGAACTGCGACAGGCACTGAACGAGATGGAGGTGGCCTTTGAATGACGACGCTCTATCGTGAAGGAAGCCGCGCCGTCCGTGGCGTCAGCGGACCCCTTCTTTTCGTTGAAAACGTCCCGAATGCAGGATTTGGGGAACTGGTCAGCATAGAGACAGAAGACGGAGATCTCTCAGGCCAGATCCTGGATGTGGAGGAAAACCTTTGCATCATCCAGGTCTTCGAGGACACCATAGGCGTCAAATCCGGCCGAACGACGGTCTGGCTCGAAAAGGACATCGCGAGGATCCCAGTCGGGAGGAGCCTTCTTGGAAGGATTCTCAACGGAAGAGGAAGACCCGTGGATGGACGTGGAGAAATCGGTTACGTGGAGGATGAACTTCCTGTTCACGGGCTTGCGTTGAACCCTGCAAGGCGCTCGAGCCCAAATGCCTTTGTCCAGACGGGGATTTCCTCAATAGATATTATGAACACCCTTGTCCGTGGACAGAAGCTTCCGGTTTTCTCGGGGTCGGGGCTTCCTGCGGGCAGAATTACGGCCCAGATTGTCAGACAGGCGACGGTACCTTCCTCGGTATCCAGGTTTCTTGTAGTTTTTGCCGCCATGGGAATCACTTCCAGGGAAGCCGATTTCTTTGTCGATGCCTTCAGTTCTTCAGGAGCCGTGGATCATGGTGTGTTTTTTATCAACACCGCCGGGGAATCCGCCGTGGAACGCATTCTGACGCCGCGCCTGGCTCTGACCGCAGCCGAGTATTTTGCTTATACGCTCGGGTACGACGTCCTTGTGGTCATGACGGACATGCTTTATTATTGCGAATCCCTCAGGGAGATCGGGGCGGCGCGGGAGGAAGTCCCCGGCCGCCGGGGATTCCCGGGGTACATGTATTCCGACCTTGCGAGCATTTACGAAAGGGCGGGGTGCGTGAAGGACAGGCCGGGAAGCATCACGCAGCTGCCGATCATCACCATGCCCGATGATGATATGACGCATCCGGTGGTTGACCTTTCGGGCTATATCACCGAAGGACAGATCGTCCTTGACCGGAGCCTCGCCGACAGGGGGATCTACCCTCCGATAAACGTTCTTCCGAGTCTCAGCAGGCTGATGAACAAGGGAATCGGCAGGCAGAAGACCTTTGATGAGCACAGGGCCCTGGCGGATCAGCTGTATTCCAGTTATGCACGGGCGAAGGAAGTCGAGAGACTGCGCCTGATCGTAGGCGACGACGGCCTGACCCGGGAGGAGAGACATTTTCTGGCGTTCGGCGAGGTGTTCGAAAAAACATTCCTGCATCAGGGAGAACAGGCGAGGACGCTTGAGGAATCGCTGCAGGCGTCCTGGAACTGCCTTTCAGCTTTGCCGACAGAGCTCCTTTTCAAGCTGCCCGAATCGGTTATCAGACAAAAGATCCGAAAGGCGGAAGGCCTGTGAGTTCCCAGAGAACACCCACCAGGGATACCATGATCCAACTTCGCCGCCATACGGAAATTGTAAGGTTCGGGAAAGGCCTTCTCGAGAAGAAAAAGGACGCCCTGTTGCGCGCCATCGACGAGGACCGCCGTCGGTTGCAAAAGATCGAAAAGGAGCTTCTTGCTCATTTACGGAAGACGGCGTACAGCTATGGCATCGTCAGGATGTTCGAGGGGCCGTCCTTTATCAAGCTTTTCGCCATCGGGCGGAAATCCGTTTCGGTGCGTTCCGAGCGGTACAATCTTATGGGGTGCACCTATTACCAGTATGAACCCAGAAAGAACAGGGAAAATATCCCGTTCGAGGAAGCCTCCCTCGATCCGGCACTTACTTCTCCTTACGTGGATGACCTGGTGGAACACCTGAAGGGGACAGAGCACCTATTGTGGCCGTACATCAACCTCAAGGTAAAGCTCAAGGCCCTGGAAAAGGAACTCAAACGGACGATGAGAAAAGTCAATACCCTGGAACACACGGTACTGCCGGACCTGAAAAGTGACATGAAACGGATCGGGGACATTCTCGACGAACGCGAGCGCCAGGAAAGGTTCGCTTTCAAGAAATTTTCGAAAAGAAAAAACCGTGTTGGAAGAACCTTGAGAAAACCAGACTTAAGGTGACTGGGGAAGATGAAGATCCGCATCAGGGCCGTGGGGACTACGAAAACACCCTATTATCGGGACGGCATAGGGGATTATCTCCGGCGCCTTCAAAAACACCTCCCTGTCTCCATGGAATACGTGCAGGCGAAAAGCGGTCGACGAAAGGAAAGAACCAAAGCGGTGGCAGAAGAAAGTAAAGGTCTCATGGAGGGGGTTCTTGAGAGAGATCATGTGGTCCTGCTCGATGCCGGAGGCCGCATGATGGACAGTGAATCCTTTTCGAAATGGCTTTACGAGGCTCTGGGGGAAACCGACGGGTCTCTCGTTTTCTGCATCGGCGGTGCCTATGGAGTCTCAGGGGAATTGCGGGACAGGTCGGATTCGACCATCTCCCTTTCCGCCATGACCCTTCCCCACGAACTCTGCCTTCTTTTTTTCGTGGAACAGCTTTACAGGGCAGCAATGATACGGGCCGGGGCTTCCTATCATCATTGATTGGTCCTAGACTAGGCATTAGAATGCTTTCGATGAAGGAAAGATATTTCTTGAAAGGATGATAGCCGTGAAAATGGACCAGATGCTGAAACAGGCGCAGAAAATGCAGGCCGAGATGGCCAGGATCCAGGAGGAACTGGGCCGGGAGACCGTTGAGGGTTCAGCTGGTGGTGGAATGGTCCGCGTATCGGCGAACGGGCAGGGCGAGATCCTCGGGATCACGATAGAAAAAGATGTGATCGATCCCGAGGACAAGGAGATGCTGGAAGACCTCGTTATTGCGGCCGTACATGATGCTGTGTCCAAGAGCAAAGAGCTTGCCCAGTCACGGCTCGGGAAACTGAGCCAGGGTCTTGGCATACCGGGCCTCATGTAGGGGTGTCCCGAACTCATGCAGGGACCCCTGGAACGGGTCGTCCGCCTTTTGGGGAAACTTCCCGGAGTCGGCGAAAAGACGGCGAGGCGGTTCGCCCTTTACATTCTCCAGCAGCCCGAATCTTTCACCAGGGACTTGACGGAGGCGCTGCTTGATTTGAGGGAGCGGACTGTTCCCTGTTCCGTATGCGGGAATATAACGACAAAAGACCAGGATCCCTGTCGGATCTGCAGCGATCCTTTCAGGGACAAACAGACCCTTTGTGTCCTTGAGACCGTTGAGGACATGCTGAGTTTCGAACATTCGGGAGCGTATTCAGGGCTTTATTTCATTTTGGGAGGGAGGGTTTCGCCCCTTGACGGGGAGGATCTGGCTCCCGAGAGGATCCGGAAGCTGAAAGAATATGTCGAATCCGGCGGGTTTCGGGAGGTGATCATTGCGACAAACCCCAGGGTCGAGGGAGACCTGACCTTTTTCACGGTGCTGGACGCCCTCGGTTCCCTTGATGTGAAGATGTCCCGCCTGGCCTTCGGGCTGCCTCTTGGAGGCAGTATCGGATACGCCGACCGCGTGACCATTCATGCGTCCCTGGAATCACGGGTCGAAGCGAGACAACAGGACAAAAAGACAGGAAGGGAGTGATACCATGGCTGAAGGAATCGCAAGGGTTCTCAACATACTTGCCAGAAGCATATTCGTGCTTCTGGGAGGCGTGGCGGGATACCAGATCGCGGTGTTGGTCATCAACGAGAAATGGTGGCCCTGGGAGAATTTTCCCCAGATCATCGTTCCCTATATTCTTTCCGTCGTTCTCTTTAGCCTTGTAGGGTATCTTGTAACCCCGGTATTTATCAGGATTCTGGGCTTTATTGGCTTATCCTTGGAAAAAAACCTCGAGAATCTCAGCTGGAACGATATTTCTATCGCCATTTTCGGACTCATCGCCGGTCTGCTTGTGGCGAATCTTGTTGCCCTGCCTTTTGCAGATCTTCCGGTGATCGGGAGCTATATCGCCATACTCCTAAATATTGTGCTCGGCTATATCGGAGTCAGGATTTTCCTCAAGCGCAAGGAGGAAATCCTCGGGATGTGGTCCTCCATCGGAGAACTGAAGGACCGTTTCAGTATAAAAGGCCGGAAGGTCAAGAATCTTGAAGGCGGTCAGAAAGTCACACCGACGGTCTTTGAAACCGTCGAGGTTCCCCAGATCCGGTCATCCGTCAAGGTCCTTGACACCAGCGTCATAATTGACGGAAGAATTCTCGACATTGCTTCCACGGGATTCGTGGAGGGCACCTTCATCCTGCCAAGATTCATCTTGGCGGAACTCCAGTCTGTTGCGGACTCCTCGGATCCGACCAGGAGAACAAAAGGGCGCAGGGGGTTGGATGTCATCAACGAAATGCAGAAACTGCCCTACATCACGGTACAAATCGTGGAGACATCCCTGAAGGAACTCGGTGTCGACTCCGTCGACGAAGGCCTCGTCGCACTGGCCGGTGCAATCTCGGCCAGGGTTGTGACCACGGATTACAACCTGAACAAGATTGCCCAGATACAGGGGATCGAGGTGCTTAACGTAAATGAACTGGCCAATGCCCTGAAACCGATGCTGCTGCCGGGTGAAGCCGTAATCGTGGATGTTATACGGGAAGGCAAGGAACCCCAGCAAGGTGTTGGATACCTCGACGACGGAACCATGATCGTTGTCGAGGACGGCGAAAAGTACATCGGGAAGCGGATCGAAGTCATCGTGACATCCATGCTCCAGACCTCGGCGGGAAGAATGGTGTTCGGTAAGATACGGAAAGAGGTTCGCTCGTGAATGACTGGTCTTTCATCATCCTGGCGGCCGGGGAAAGCCGCAGATACTCAGGAGGCAGGAAGCAGTACCGCAGGCTCGGTCCTTTCCCTATCTGGATCTGGAGCGCTCGCCTCGCCGAGCACCTCATGGAGACCGGAAAGGTCCGGGAGACGGTCCTCATCGTCCCCGAAGGGACTGAAGAAAAGCACATGACCGGGACGAAAGGCATGATGGGACGCTGGGGGTTCGCACCCGGCGGCCGGACCCGCCGGGAGTCGGTCATGAAAGGGCTCGAAGCGACAGATGGTTTGAACGTCCTTGTTCATGATGCGGCGAGACCTTTTGCAACGCCCGGGCTGTGTGACAGGCTCATCCGGAAGGCACGGCACGGGAATGGTGTCATCCCTGTGATTCCCGTAAATGATGCCCTGAAAAGGATTCACGCCGACGAGAGACCGGTACACGTCGAAAGAGACGGCCTCTACGCGGCGCAGACGCCACAGGCGTTCCCTCGCCGGGAACTGCTCGAGGTGCTGCGGGCCAGGAAAGAAACCTGCGTCGATGACGGCCAGGCCTGGCTGGAATCAGGGCGAAAACTCGAAATAGTGAAGGGGCATCCGGAAAATTTCAAGATAACTTACAAGGAGGATTTTGAACTGGCCGAAAGGATTGCCGGTTCGAGACGGTCTTTCAGGACAGGATTCGGATATGACATTCATCCTTTGGTACCGGGAAGGCCTCTCGTACTGGGAGGGATACAAGTCGACTCACCACTGGGCGCCTCAGGGCATTCCGACGGTGATGCGCTGAGCCATGCAATCTGCGACGCCTTGCTCGGGGCAGCCGGTGAACCTGATATCGGTGCTCTTTTCCCGTCTTCGGACACTTCCCTCAAAGGGGTCAGAAGCACGAGGCTTCTTGCGGATGTCCTCAAGCGTCTTTCGGGAAAAAACTGGTCCATAGAATCCGTTGACGCTGTCATCGTCCTCCAGGCTCCAAGACTCGCGCGGGTAATAACCCCTATCAAAGAATCCCTTAAGGATCTTTTCAGCCGGCACGGTTTTCCGGGGACCGTCAATCTTCGTGCGAAAAGCGGGGAGAGGACCGGCCCCGTCGGAAACTCTGAAGCCCTCGAGTGCTACGCCGTGGCTACGATTTCAGGCATTCAGCAGGGCCATACCGACTGAACCCCGGTAATCCGGCAGTTACTGGTTTTACCGCTTGCGTATCGCAAGCGGTAAAGATAGAATTTCTTGCTAACCAGCGGCAGGAAATCCTGTGTCCGGAAGACGCCCGGGGGGAAAAGGATATACAGCAAGGAACAGGCCGGCGTCAGTGTCGGCGGAATCCGGGGCGGCCGGTTCAAGGTGGATTTTTTCTGAAGGAGGCGACGTGACATGGAAAAGGACCGTTTTGTCCCCCGGGAGGGGCTGACCTTTGACGACATGCTGCTTGTCCCGGGGTACAGCGAAGTGCTCCCCTCCGAAGTCAAGGTAAAATCCCGTCTGACTCAAGGGATTCCCCTCAATATCCCGATATGCAGTTCCGCCATGGATACAGTAACCGAGGGAAGGCTTGCCATTGCCCTTGCCAGGGAGGGGGGGCTCGGCGTCGTGCACAAAAATATGGATCTCGAGGAACAGGTTGCTGAAATCGACAAGGTCAAGCGCTCCGAATCGGGTGTCATAGTCGACCCCTTTTTCCTGCACCCGGAGGACCGGGTGTCCGATGCCGTGGAACTGATGGAGCATTACCATATTTCCGGTGTCCCCATCGTAAACAAGAACAAGAAGCTCGTGGGCATTATTACCAATAGGGACCTCAGGTTCGTCACGGAGTACATGCAACCGATCAAGAACGTCATGACCAGGGAAAACCTGATCACAGCGCCTGAAGGAACCAACCTTGAAGGGGCTACGGAAATCCTCAGGAAACACAAGGTGGAGAAACTTCCAATTGTGGATTCCGGTGGTGTCCTCAAGGGGCTTGTCACCATCAAGGATATCCGCAAGGCGAAGGATTTTCCGGAAGCGTGCAAGGATGAACACGGGCGGTTACGCGTCGGTGCTGCCCTCGGCGTCGGCGATGCGGCGCTTTCCGCGGCTGACCTCTTTGTCGAGGCCGATGTTGACGTGCTAGTCGTTGATACGGCTCACGGGCATTCAAGGTCGGTGATCGAGACCGTCAGGGATCTCCGGAAAAGGCATCGGGATATTCCAATTCTGGCTGGAAACATCGCCACCAGTGAGGCGGCCGAGGCCCTGATTGAGGCCGGAGCCGACGGGCTGAAAGTCGGCGTCGGCCCCGGATCGATCTGTACGACCAGGATTGTGGCCGGCATCGGTGTACCTCAACTGACCGCCGTCATGGCAGCTGCTGAAGTGGCGCATAAGAAGGGAAAGACGGTGATAGCCGACGGGGGAATCAGGTATTCAGGTGACGTCGTGAAAGCCCTTGCGGCAGGGGCAGATGCTGTCATGATCGGCTCCCTTTTCGCAGGTACCGATGAAAGCCCCGGAGAAGTGGTCATCTACCGGGGGCGGTCTTTCAAAAGCTACAGGGGCATGGGCTCCCTTGGTGCAATGAAGGAAGGAAAAAGCAGGGAGAGGTATTTCCAGCAGGACCGCACAGACGAAAAGCTGGTTCCTGAAGGGATAGAAGGCCTGGTCCCATACAAGGGGCCTCTCGGCGGAGTCGTCCAGCAACTCATCGGCGGCCTGCGTTCCGGAATGGGATACGTGGGTGCCGCCGATATCGGCGAGTTGCAGTCCAAGGGATGTTTTGTCAAGATCACCGCGGCGGGCGTCAAGGAGAGCCATCCCCACGATGTGGTGATCACCAAGGAGGCACCGAACTACTGGGTTGAATGATCGCTGACTCAAAAAGCTGAGTGTGACAGGGCAATCATGTTGTCACTTTCGAAGTGTCCATGATATAATTTGGCGGTCTTCCGCCTGGATATGCACCTATTCAAGGCGAAGAGCGGGCAATGCCTGCTCTTCGCCTTTTATCTGTCGAGGCGGACGGATTTGAAAAAACGGAACGGGGGAACCTCATGAAAGACCTTTTCGAGGAGTGGTTTGGCGCCGGACCCGTAAAGAAGATGGTTGAATCCCTGGGATACGAGTTCGTTGGAACGGAAAGAGTGACCGAGAGCGGGCGGACGGTTTTCAGGGTGTACATCGATTCCCTCGGGGGTATTTCCGTTTCCGACTGCGAGACGGTATCACGGGAAATCAATAAGACCCTGGACAGGCAAGCCGACCTCCTTCCGGAACATTTCTTTCTTGAGGTCAGTTCGCCAGGACTGGAGAGGCCGCTTTTCACAATTGAGGATTACCGGAAATACACAGGACGAAGGGTCAAGGTCAGACTTCACGAAAAGATAGAAAACAGAAAGAACCTGACGGCGGATATAGTCGGCGTCGGGGAAGGAATAATCCGTTTCCGGGATGAGGGAAAAATGCTTTTTGACATTCCCTTCGAAAAGATCGCAAGGGCGAGGCTGGTCGACGATGGGGAGCAAATTCAGAGACTGCTCGCCGAAAAAAAGCAGGAGCGGAAAAAAAGGAGGAAAAAGTAATGCAATTGGGGCGTGATTTCCTTCGCGCTTTACGACAGATAACCCAGGAAAGAAAGTTGTCCCACGAGATCATTTCGTCGGGAATCGAGGCTGCCATGGTTTCTGCCTACCGGAAATACAAGGACGGGGATCAGGATGTGGAAATCCACCTGGATCTAGACAACGGCCATATGACGATCTGTGAAATCAGACGCATTGTGGAGGAGGTCGAGGACCCTGACAAGGAGATGACCGTCGAAGACGCCGCAAAGGCCGGGTTTCCGGATGTCAGCATCGGAGATATTATCAGGATCGAGGTCGATCCCGAAAATTTCGGCAGGATTGCGGCCCAAACGGCGAGGCAGGTTATTATCCAGAGACTGAAGGATGCCGAGCGCCAGATCATCTACGAGGAATTTTCCGACAAGCTCGGGGACATGGTCAACGGCATCATTTTCAAGTCCGAGAACGACCACGTCCTCGTACGGCTCAATGACAGGACTGAAGCCATTCTGCCCCGGGAAGAACGAATTGTTGGTGAGTCCTACAAGCTGGGGGAACGTTTCAAATTCTACCTTCTCGAGGTGCGGCAGACCTCCAAGGGGCCGAGGATCGTTGTATCACGAAGCCACCCGGGCCTTTTGCGGAAGCTTCTCGAACTGGAGATTCCGGAAATCCAGGAGGGAACGGTGGAAATACGAGGTATCGTGAGAGAAGCCGGAGCACGGGCGAAAGTGGCTGTCAGCACTCTCGATGCGAATGTCGATCCCGTCGGTGCCTGTATTGGGAGCAGCGGGGCGAGAATCAAGTCGATCAGCAAGGAACTGAACGGAGAACGGGTCGACGTGGTAGTGTGGAGCAATGATCCGCTGCAGTTTATCAGGAATTCCCTTTCTCCCGCGAGGGTCGCGAAGATTGAGCCCCTTGTTGAACAGGAAAAGGCTGTCCAGGTTTTTGTGCGGCCTGACCAGCTTTCATTGGCCATTGGGAAGGCCGGACAGAATGTCAGGCTTGCGGCGAGACTCACAGGATGGAAAATCGATATCAAGGCTCTGGAACCTGAACGCCTTCCGACGCTTCAGGACCTTTTCGAGGATATCATTACCGAGGAGAGCGATGACGCTGAATGAATGAAAAGGTCACCCCGCTGGGCAAGAACCGCCGGAAAAGGCCGAGGACATGTGTCGGTTGCAGAAATGAGGAAGGGAAACGGGGACTTTTGAGGGTGGTCCGGACTCCCGGGGGAGAAATAATGATAGATCCCGGGGGAAAGGCTCCCGGCAGGGGAGCGTATTTGTGCAGGAACATCGAATGCGTTCGTGCCGCCAAAAAGAAAGACGCACTGTCGAAGGCACTGAAAACGAAGGTCCCAGGGGAAATCTATCAGGAACTTGAAGGGCTTTGTTCCGGTGACGAAGCGGCCCGGAATATACAGGAAAGAGGGGAAAGGGGCCTTTGACGCGTCTTTTCGAACTTCTCGGTATGGCGTTGAAAGCGAAGATCCTGGTATCAGGCCAAACAAGGGTCAAAAAGGCACTCGGGCGCGGCGGACGGTTCCTGGTCCTTTTGACGGCGGATCATTCCCGGAACGTTTTGTCGGCTGTCGCAGGCTACCGTGAAAGAGGACGTTGCAAGGTTATTGTCCTGAAAGGTGTCACGAGGGACTTGGTTGCTGCTCGTCTTGGCCTTGGACGGACACAGATCCTGGCCATTCCGGAGGATAACGGGATGGCACGTATGATTGAGGCGCTCGTGACGGAGGGGGTCGATACAAATGAGTAAGATTCGTGTGTATGAATTGGCAAAAATGCTTGGGATGTCAAACAAGGAGCTCATGAAAATGCTGGCCGACCTTGGCATTGAAGTGAAAACCCATATGAGCTCCATAGATTCCGAAACGGCGCAGATCGTGGAAGAGGCTCTTGGCGAGGGAGAAAGCCAGGAAGAGGCCGAAACCCGAGGAGAACGGGAACAGATATCGCTTCCAAAGGGTTCTACCGTTTCAGAGGCCGCTGAGGCCTTGGGGGTCAAACCCGCTGAAGCCGTGAAGGCGTTGGTGACGGCGGGACACATGATTCCTGCCACAGCCGTGCTGGAAGAAGATGCGGCCGAGATCCTTTCGAGAGCGTACGGGAAGGATCTGGTTTTTGTCGAAACCGAACAGGAGAAAAAACCTCCTGTCATCAGGCGTGCAGCCCCGAAAGGCAAGAAGCTGGAGGCGAGGGCGCCGATCGTAACCGTGATGGGACATGTTGATCACGGAAAGACGACGCTTCTGGACTACATCCGTAAAACGAAAATAACGGAACGGGAAGCGGGCGGCATTACGCAGCATATCGGTGCGTCCACTCTCGAATACGAAGGGAAAGAGATCGTTTTCCTCGACACGCCCGGTCATGAAGCCTTCACCTCCATGCGGGCCAGGGGGGCGCAGGCGACGGACATCGTCATCCTTGTCGTTGCCGCCGATGACGGTGTCATGCCCCAGACAGTGGAAGCCCTCAATCACGCGAAGGCTTCAGGAGTCCCCATCGTCGTCGCCATCAACAAGATCGACAAGCCCGATGCCCGCCCTGACAGGGTCAGACAGCAACTTGCCGATCACGGCCTGATCCCTGAGGAGTGGGGTGGCGACACCATTTTCGCCGACATTTCGGCGAAATCCGGGGAGGGGATCGATCAACTTCTTGAGATGGTCCTTCTCGTGGCGGACATGAGCGAATTGAAGGCCGATCCGACGATAGAGCCTGAAGGAGTCGTCATCGAAGCCGAACTTGACAAGGGGAAGGGGCCCGTTGCGACGGTTATCGTGCAGCAGGGGACGCTTCGAAGGGGCGATATCCTGCTCACTGACACTGCCTGGGGAAGGGTCAGGGCCATGATAGACGACCTGGGGAAACAGGTTGACGAAGCCGGCCCGAGCAAGGCCGTCGAGATTCTCGGTTTCGACAGCGTGCCCCAGCCCGGGGAGGTCTTCAGGATCGTATCCAGTGAAAAAGAGGCCAGGCAAGTCATCGATGACAGGATTCAGGAGCAGAAAAAAGCCGAAACCGGGCCTTCGAGGCGGATAACCCTTGAAGACCTCTACGGGAAGATGCAGGAGGGCGAAACACCATCGCTGAAGGTTGTCATCAAGTGTGACGTGCAAGGATCACTCGAGGCGCTGAAAAGCTCGATGCAGAAACTGGAAACAGATGAAGTCCAGATCAATTTCATCCACGAGGGTGTCGGGAGGATTTCCGAGTCTGACGTCATGCTGGCTTCGGCTTCTGAAGCCATCATCATCGGGTTTAACGTCAGGCCCGATGCAAATGCAAAGAAGATGGCCGAAGCCGAAGGGATCCAAATACGACTTTACAGGGTTATCTATGATGTCATCGACGATGTGAGGTCGGCCCTGGAAGGCATGCTCACACCGACGATCAAGGAAAATGTCATTGGCCAGGCTGAGGTGCGCGCTGTTTTCAAGGTTCCCAAGGCCGGAAAGATAGCCGGATGCTATGTGCAGGAAGGACAGATCAAAAGGAACGCCAAGGTTCGCCTGATACGTGATGGTGTCGTGATCTGGGATGGCTCCCTGGATGCTTTGAAACGTTTCAAGGACGATGTCAGGGAAGTTAAGGCGGGCTACGAATGTGGAATGAATCTCGCCAATTTCCAGGATGTACGGGAAGGAGACATTCTGGAAGCTTACGAGCTTGTTGAGGAGAAGAGGACGCTTGACGTATGAGTTTCTCCTTTAACGAAGTGTATTGGGGGATCCTGATTGTATACCTCAGGATACCTTGGGCTTCCAGCCTGAAAGACAGGCGTCAGGTTGTCCGGTCATTGGTGGAACGCCTGAAGAAAAAATGGAATGTTGCCGTGACAGATATGGGGCCGAAAGATTCATGGATGGACGCAGGGCTTGCAGTGGGAACCATCGGCAGCTCCTACGACAGTGTCTTGTCACGGCTGGGGGAAGTTGAACAGTATGTCCGACGACGTGAGGACGAATCGGAATTTTTCATCGTCTCAGTCCAGCGAGAGGTGGATAAATATGACACATTTCCGGATTGAGCGGATCAACAGGGAATTGCTTCGGGAGCTTTCGGAACTCCTGAAGTTCGAAATCAAGGATGAAACGGCCAAAAAGGCCATACTCGTCCAGGTGGATTGCTCGAAAGACCTCGGGCATGCGAAAGTGTATTACACCACTCTGGCGAAGGAAGACAGGGAAGCTGCACAGAAATCCCTTGAAAGGGCATCTGGTGTCCTCCGCGGGATCATCGGCCGGCAGATGCGGCTGAGGAAGGTTCCCGAACTCCACTTTATTCCCGATCAGGTCGAGGAAGAGGCCAGAAAGATCGAGGCGGTCCTGGACTCCTTGAAACAGGAAGATGAAAAAGCGGGAAACGAAACAGATGACGGCGAGTCTTGAGCGGATACGCCGGGTGCTCCTTGATGCCGGCTGGTGGGTAATTCTCGCCCATGAGCGTCCGGATGGAGATACCATAGGGTGCGGGAGCGCCTTGGCCAAAAGGGCGGAAATTCTGGGAAAAGGCTGGTCCTGGTTCGGGCCCGATGAACTGCCCGGAGCCTATCGTTTTCTGTGGGGGGCGGAAAGATACAGGAAGACCGAATCCCTTACGAGAACCTTGCTCCCTGAAAATTCGGCCATTATCGTCCTCGATACCAGTTCCGCTGAAAGGACTGTTCGCGTGGATCAAGAAGGGGTTCTTGCCACGGTGCTCAATATCGATCATCACGGCGACAACGGAAATTTCGGTGATGTGAACCTTGTCCGGAGCGATGCTGCGGCCGTCGCCGAACCTCTCTGGGATCTTTATGAACATGCCGGATGGACTGCCGCTCCGGAAGAGGCCAAGTCGCTTTACACGGCCCTTGTAACGGATACAGGTCATTTCCGGTTCGAGGGTACGAGTGCGAAGACGCTCAGGATCGCGGCGAAATTGGTGGAACACGGCGTCAACCCACATGAAATGTATGCCCTTCTCTACGAAAACCGTTCCCTTTCGGGTCTGCAACTGTGGGGACGCGGTTTTCTGCGGACAAGGACGTTTGGTGCGCAGAAAGCATGCGTCACATGGCTTGCACGTGAAGATTTCGCTGAAACGAAGGCAACCAGGGAAGACACGGAGCACCTGGTAAACGAGCTTCTGCAATTAAAGGGAATCAAAATGGCTTTTCTGCTCGTCGAGGAGGATGGACTCGTCCGGGTGAGTATCAGGACGAAAGCCCCCTACAACGCGAGGGATCTGGCTTCACTTTGGGGCGGCGGGGGACATGTCAGGGCGGCAGGCTGCAAGATTGAGAGCGGTCTTGAAGAAGCCCTGGGAACAGTCATCCAGAGAGTCGAAGAAAACAATGGAAAACGGATTGATACTCCTTGATAAGGCAAGGGGCCTCAGGAGCACCGCCTGCGTCAGCATTCTCCGAAAACATCTCGGTCCCGGAATAAAAGTCGGGCATTCCGGAACGCTGGACTCCACAGCCGAGGGTCTGCTCGTACTGCTTTTCGGAAAGATGACCCGCGCCTCGAGATATGTTATGTCCCTCCCGAAGACGTACGAGGTCACGGCGCTGTTGGGCATGGAAACGGATACCCTCGACAGCGGAGGGGCTGTTGTAGCCGCTTCCGGCGTGAAGAGCGTGGCTGAGAACGAAATCAGACGGCATCTTGCGGCATTTCTTGGATGGATATACCAGCGGCCGCCCAGGATTTCGGCCGTCCGCGTCGACGGGAAAAGAGCCCACAGTCTTGCCCGCGAGGGGAAAGATGTTGATCCACCGGCAAGGGCTGTTTACGTATCACATATCACTCTTGAGGGGTATGACGGAAAAACGGGCACCATCAGGCTTACAGTGAAATGCGGGAAGGGGACCTATATCAGAAGCCTTGTCAGGGATTTGGGACGGAGGATTGGCACTTTCGCCACGGTGTTGGAATTGAAAAGAACGGCCACGGGCCCCTTTTCGGTCTCTGACGCGATAACTTCCGAGGATCTGGAGCGAGGTTGTATCGAATCAGGGATGAAGGGACCCAAATCCCTTGCTGACGCTTTCCCGTGCTATATCGTGCCTCCGGAATACAGCGGATCGCTGCAAAACGGTAACACCCTGGCGCCGGAACATCTCGAAAGGCGGCACTGGGGATTTCATGAGGATGCAGGCGTCATCGTTCTTGAAGCAGAAGGGATCTTCTCTTTTGCAAGATGCCTGCGCATCGCCGGAAAAACCCTCTTGAAGCCGGAGACAAATATTTTTACCGGAGAGGGGCGTCAACGGGATTCATGATCGCCGCGATCGGAGCCTTTGACGGTTTTCACAGGGGACACCGCAAGCTGTTTTCGATAGCCCGGGAAATGGCGGAAAAGAAAAAGGATTCCTGGGGTGTCATCACCTTTTCTCCTCATCCCCAGTCCCTTTTGACGGAAGAGTCCTTCCCGATGCTTTTCACGGAAAGGGAAAAGGACTTTCTCGTCAGGAAGCTGGAAATTCCCGAATTGATTCGCCTGCCTTTTACCCGGGGACTTGCGGAACTTTCACCGGAGGAATTCGTCGAATGTCTTGAAAGAAAGTATTTCCTCCAGGGTGTTGTCGTGGGCAGGGATTTTCGTTTCGGAAAGGCGAGAAGCGGGGATGCAGCATTGATGAGACACCTCGGATATCGGAAAGGGTGGGATGTCTCTGTTGTCGATCCTGTTCTTGTGGGGAACGAAAAGGTGAGCAGCTCCGCGGTCAGAAGGATGGTTTCAACTGGTGACGTCGCGGCTGCGGAAGCAATGCTTGGCTATCCCTTTTTCGTTACGGGAAATGTCGTGCATGGTGACGGAAGAGGCCAAAAGCTTGGTTACCCGACGGCGAATCTCCACGTTCCTTCTGAAAAGGTTATCCCTGACAGGGGGGTTTACTCGGGGGGGGCCTTCTGCGAAGCAGGACTTTTCCCCTCAGCGGTCAATGTCGGGTATAATCCCACATTCGAGGGACGTCGGCCGCTTCGTGTTGAAGCGCATATTCTCGGTTATGAGGAAGATTTGTATGGGAAGCGCATCATCCTGTTTTTTTTCAACCGAATCAGGAACGAGATGCGGTTTGCCGACAGTGATAAACTGCTGGCCAGAATCGAGGAGGATTTGTCCGAAACGAGGAGAACCTGGGCCAGGCGGGGAGAAAAACTCAAGGGCTGGCTTTCGAAGGACGTGCAAGGAATCTCTATCACCGGGTCCTGCGAGCATTGAACTCAACCTCTACCCATGGTAATATATCCTCTGTTTTCCGGGCCTGTAGCTCAGGGGATAGAGCAACGGCCTCCTAAGCCGTAGGTCGCCCGTTCGAATCGGGCCAGGCCCGCCATGTTTTTCACCCGGCAGGTTTTTCTTCCTGTCGGGTTTTTTGTTGCCTGTAAAGCCCACTTGACGGGTATTGCTTTTGGGTCCTGATCAATCTACTGGTCTGGTAAAATGTGGTTTGTGGTGATTGCCTCATGCGGGATTGGCGACAACGGGCGCAACACATGGTCGAAACACAGCTCGTTCCAAGAGGTGTAAGGCGGCAAGAAGTCCTCAAGGCCTTCATGGGTGTCCCGAGACATCTTTTTATCCCGCGCCGTGACCGGGACTCCGCCTACGAAGATTATCCATTGCCGATAGGTTACGGCCAGACGATATCGCAACCCTACATGGTTGCCAGAATGACGGAATTGCTGGATGTGTCCCACGGTTTGAAGGTGCTTGAGATCGGTACCGGATCCGGTTACCAGGCGGCCATTCTTGCAGAGCTCGGCGCGCGGGTTTATACACTCGAGAGGATTCCGGCCCTTGCCCGTCAGGCGCAAAAGAACCTTTCAGCCGCCGGATATGACGCGGTGGTCAGGATCTCTGACGGAAGGGAGGGGTTCAGGGAATTCGCTCCCTACGATCGGGTGCTCGTGACGGCAGCAGCCGACAGGTTGCAGCCCGAGTGGGAAGAGCAACTCGTTGAGGGCGGGAAGATCCTTGCGCCGGTAAGGGTTTCATTCGGAACGGAAAGGTTGCTTTTGAGGGTGAAAAAGACAACCGGATTGGAAGATTCCTGGTACGACTACTGCCGTTTTGTCCCGTTGCTTCCGGGACTCGAAGGTGAAGACAACAACGCCGGGGAAATTCGGCGGACCGAAAATCTTTCTGAAGATGGGGAATGAACATGTTGCACAACTTCCGAACGTATTTTCTGATGCTTTTTGTTTTTTCGTGCTGTGTCGCCGTCCTTTGTTCTCCCGTTTCTGTTGTCGCCCTTTCGGAAAAAAGGGGGACGTGGCTGCGTCTGCCTGTGCCCCTCGGTCAACGTTTGGTGGCCACATATATTCATTCAGTGCAGAAGACGCCCGTCGAAGATGAATACGTGGTATCCGACGGCTGGATCTGGCAATGGCAGGAACGCGTCAAATCCCATAATGCGGGACTTCCCGTCGACTCTCCCCGAAACGGTTCTTTCAGAACCGGTCCGGACTGGTTCGTCTTCCGCGGGGGAAGGATGAGATGGAAAACGCTGCTTTTGAGAGTTGGGACGGAGCAGCTTGGCCAAAATCGTATTGAATTTTCGACGCCATGGGAAGAAGTGTCCTACGAACTGTTCAGGGTGTTGCCGGAAAGGGTCCTTTTCCTGCAATTGTATGATCTTCCCCTCGTGGAAGGACTGATCCGGAGGAGTATCCCCGTCTGGTAACCCGCTGTGATACAATTTATCCGGCGGTTTCGCGAAAAATTTCGAAGTGTACCGGTTCAAACAGTCTCGCAGCCGATGTTGCAATGTGATACCTTAATTTGGAGGGATAAACGTGATCGAAGAGAACACGAAGCATGAATCAGCAGACCAGGTGCCTTCCAACCACCCGGATTCGAGAATGCCTTTGCCTGAAGAAATCGACCTCGATGAACTCCGGAGAAAGTTCGATACCGAGGCGAACACCCGACTTCTGGAAGGCTGGCAGGCCGTCCTTGTCGCGGTTCTTGCCATAGGCCTTTCGCTTTTTCATTTATATACTTCGGGTTTCGGACTTTTGCTGGCCATAAAGCAGAGGTCCGTGCACCTTGCACTGGTGCTGATCCTCGTCTATTTGCTTTACCCTCCGACAAAAAAAGGGGCATCGGCAAAAATTCCCTGGTATGATTTCGCCCTTGCAGGGCTCGCAGCCTATGCCGTTCTGTACCACGTGATCTTTTTTGACGACCTTATCATGAGGGCCGGCCTGCCGACCACGATGGACCTGACGGCCGGTTTTATCGGGACTGTGCTGCTCCTGGAGGCGACACGAAGGGTTTCAAACCCCATTTTGCCTGGCATAGCTATTTTCTTCCTGTTTTATTGCTACGCCGGAAGGTATTTCCCGGCCATGTTCGCCCACAGGGGTTTCAATGTCACCAGGATACTCAACCACATGTACATGGGAACAGAGGGTATTTTCGGGATCCCGTTGGGTGTCTCGGCGACATTTGTCTTCATGTTCATCCTGTTCGGGTCCTTCCTTGAGCAGACGGGGATGGGGCGTTTCATCATCGACCTGTCAATGGCGCTTGCGGGCTGGTCCACGGGCGGTCCTGCGAAGGTGGCTGTCTTGAGTTCGGGCCTCATGGGGTCCATATCGGGATCTTCCGTTGCGAACGTCTGCACCACGGGGATGTTTACCATTCCGCTCATGAAGAGCGTGGGATACAAGCCGTATTTTGCCGGCGCCGTCGAAGCGGTCGCGTCTACAGGAGGCCAGATCATGCCTCCCGTCATGGGTGCGGCAGCTTTCATCATGGCGGAGTTTCTCGGAGTTCCTTATCTTCATGTCGCTGCGGCGGCCATCGTTCCGGCATTCCTGTATTATTTCGCCGTCATTATCCAGGTACACCTTGAAGCGACCAGGCTGGGGCTCAAGGGAATTCCACGGGCACAACTTCCGAAAATCGGTCCGCTTCTGAAGTCGCGGGGACATCTCCTCGTGCCCCTGGCTGGTATCATATACTTTTTGCTGTCGGGTTATACTCCGCTGAAAGCGGCGTATTACGGCATACTGCTCACGATAGGGGTGTCGTTTCTCAACAAGCAGACCAGAATGACCATTCCGAAGCTCAAGGATGCGTTGTATTCAGGCGCCACTGGAGCCCTCGGTGTTGCATGCGCCTGTGCCACGGTGGGAATCATCGTCGGGACGGCGACTTTGACGGGCCTCGGACTCAGGATCGCCAGTGCGATCATTGCCCTTTCAGGAGGCATCCTCATCGTTTCGCTGCTGCTGACGATGGTGGCATGCATCTTGCTCGGAGCCGGGCTCCCGACGACGGCGAACTTCATTGTCACCAGTACCATGGCGGCGCCTGCACTGCTTCAGCTTGGTGTAGCACCCATGGCGGCCTACATGTTTGTCCTGTATTTTGGCATTGCTGCGGACCTGAGCCCCCCCGTGGCGCTTGCGGCCTATGCGGGTGCAGGCATTGCTGGATCGGAGCCAATGCGCACAGGAGCGACGGCGGTGAAGCTCGCATTGGCCGGTTTCATGATTCCCTTTATCTATGTCTTCAATCCGATGCTCGTCCTTGTCAATTTCAAGGCTTTCCCTTTTGCTTTATCCATTGCCACGGCCCTTCTGGGAGTTTTCCTTCTCGGGATGGGATCCATCGGATTTTACAAGGTCAAAATGGCCGGATGGCAGAGACTGCTCGCCATCGGCGGGGCGTTGACGCTTTTGGTGCCGGGCCTGGTGTCTGACTCGATCGGCCTCACGGTACTCGTTTCAATGCACCTTCTGCAGACAATAAAGTCGAAAAAAGCGTCGGCGATGAATTCCTGAAGAGACTGATTCCCGTCTCCGGCGGGTGTCTTCACAAAGGTTCTGCTTTTTCAGGCGGAGCCGCCTCAACGAGGCGGCTCCGTCGTACAATGAAAGGAGGAAATTTACAGAATGCCCGAAGATTATAAAGAGACCCTGAACCTTCCCAAGACGTCATTCCCAATGAGGGCCAACCTGTCCAAGAGAGAACCGGAGTGGCTGGATTTCTGGAACTCGGTGAAGCTCTACGAGTCGCTGATGGAATCCAGAAAGGATGCCGATACTTTTGTGCTTCACGACGGGCCTCCCTATGCGAACGGCAACATCCACATCGGCACAGCCTTCAACAAAATCCTCAAGGACTTTATCCCGAAATACAAATGGATGCGGGGATACCGCGCCCCTTATGTTCCGGGCTGGGATACCCACGGTTTGCCGATAGAGCTGAGGGTTCTCAAGGAACGCGGGGAGGACAAGGAATCCGTCGAACCCGCGATGTTGCGGGATTATTGCATGGAATACGCCAGGACCTACATTGATGTGCAGAGGGAGGAATTCAAGCGACTGGGCGTTCTGGGAGACTGGGAAGACCCCTATGTGACTTTCAGGGCCGAATACGAGGCGGCCCAGATCGGCGCTTTCGCTGATATGGTGGAGCGCGGGCTTGTCTACAAGGGGAAAAAACCGGTCTTCTGGTGTATCGACTGCCAGACGGCGCTTGCAGCGGCCGAGATAGAGTACGAAGACGAGACGTCTCCTTCGATTTACGTCGCCTATCCCTTTATTGATGAAAAGAAACGTTTCCCGGTATTGGCTGACAGGACGGTGAATGTGGCCGTCTGGACGACCACACCCTGGACTTTGCCGGCGAGCATGGCCATCGCCGTTCACCCCGGACTGGATTACGTTTTCGTCGAATCCTCCAGTAACGGGGAGATGTATCTGATCGCCGAAGGGCTTCTCGGCCAGGTGAAGAAAGAGACGGGGCTCCTTTTCGAGGAGCCGCTTTTGAAAGTCAAGGGCAGGGAGCTGGAATACCTCAAGGCGAGGCATCCTTTCTACGACGAGAGGGTCGTGCCTTTGGTCCTCGCTGAATATGTCGGTCTCGATCAGGGGACCGGTTGTGTGCATACCGCACCGGGCCATGGTGTGGAAGACTACGAAACGGGTGTCAGGTACGGCCTCGAGGTGATGAACCCCGTTGATGACAGGGGCGTTTTTCTGGAAGATACGCCCGTTGTGGGCGGCTTGCCCCTGGAAAAGGCCAACGAACGGATTTGCGAAATTCTCGAGGAACGGGGCCGGCTGCTTGGAAGACTGAAACTGCATCACTCCTATCCTCATTGCTGGAGATGCAAAAAGCCTGTCATTTTCCGGGCTACGGAACAGTGGTTTGTGTCGGTGGACTCCTTCAGGGAGCAGGCCCTCGAGGAAATCGAGAAAGTCACCTGGGTCCCGGACTGGGGGAAAGAGCGCATCGCAAACATGGTAAGAGACCGCTCGGACTGGTGCATCAGCAGGCAACGGGTTTGGGGAGTCCCTATTCCGGTCTTTTACTGCAACCGCTGCGGGAACGTCATTGTTGACGGCGAGAGGATCAGACGCGTCCAGAAGAAGGTTGCCGAGAACGGTTCAAACTGCTGGTGGAACTTTTCATCAGAGGAGCTTCTCGGGGACCTGAATGCCTGCCCCGGATGCGGGAGCAAGGACCTCCGCAAGGAGACGGATATCATGGACGTGTGGTTTGACTCGGGCTGCAGCCACATCGCGGTCCTCGAAACCCGCAAGGACCTCAAGTGGCCCGCAGACCTCTACCTTGAGGGAAGTGACCAGCATCGGGGATGGTTTCAGACATCCCTGCTGACCTCCATTGCAACAAGGGACAGGGCTCCCTATGATTCCGTATTGACCCACGGGTTTATCGTGGACGGAGAAGGACGAAAAATGTCGAAATCCCTCGGAAACGTAATTGCTCCCCAGGAAATAATCAATCGGTACGGAGCGGATATCCTCCGCCTCTGGGTGGCCTCTACGGATTACAGGAACGACATAAGGATTTCCGAAAATATCCTGAAAAACCTGGTGGAGTCCTATCGCAGGATCAGGAACACCCTCCGTTTCCTTTTGGGAAACCTCAATGATTTCGACCCTGTTCAGGATGAGGTGCCCCACGAGCGGATGCCTTCACTTGACAGGTGGGTCCTTTCCAGGCTTCACCGGCTGATTGAGCGGGTGACGAAAGGTTATGATGAATACGCCTTTCATCTTCCGAGTTACAACATGCATCATTTCTGCGTCAATGACCTGAGCGCATTTTATCTGGATGTCAGCAAGGACCGGCTTTACGCGGAGCCTACCGGTGGCCTTGAAAGAAGAAGCTGCCAGACGGCGATGTGGAAGGTCCTGAACGCGCTGGTAAAAATGCTGGCCCCTGTGCTCAGTTTTACCGCCGAGGAGGTCTGGCAGGAAATCAGGAAACTCGACAAAACGTTGCCGGAAAGCGTTTTCCTGGCAGACTGGCCCGCTTCTGAAGTGGCATTTGCCGATGCAAAGCTCGAAGAATTCTGGGCAGGAATCCTGGAAGTAAGGTGTGCCATGAGCCGAGGTCTCGAGGTTGCAAGAAACAAGGGACTTATCGGTCATCCTCTTGAAGCATCCATATCAGTTGTCGATGCGGGAGATTATGTTGAGACGTTTCAGTCCCTGAACGGCAGGGAATGGGAAATCATCGCCATAACGTCCGCATTTGGATTTACGCCAGGGTCTTCGTCGGAGGGATTCGTCCGTTTCGAGGATCAAGAAACCGGAATCATTCTGGAGATCGCCAAGGCTCCGGGCTCGAAGTGCCCGAGGTGCTGGAAATACTCCGTTGACGTCGACGGGAACGGGCTTTGTTCGAGATGCCGAGAAGTGCTTGAGGCCGATCACCCGGAAAGGGTTTAGAATATCCCCAAACCCCAATGCAGGGGAGGGAAGTGGCATGGCCGGCGCGATAGAAGAACTCGAAGCCAGGCTGAAGAAAGAGCAAAAACGTGTCAGGGACCTGATAACGTCGCTGGAGGAAGAAGGCGTAGACCCGCAGGGGCCGGATCACTCGGATCACCTTGCCGAGTATGCGTCCTATCTGTCACAAAGAGAGTATACGGAGGGTGAAATCCTGTCTCTGCGCCATGTACTCTCCGAGATAGGACACGCCCTGCAGAAGATTGACAGTCATCCCGAGAGGGCTGGCCGATGCGAAAAGTGCGGGTTGCCAATCGAAGAAGGACGACTGAAGGCAAAGCCTTGGGCCAGATATTGTCTCCGATGCAGGACGAAATACGAAAAGTCCATATTGAAACGGAAATGAATCGAAACAGCGATAATATTAATTCCTCTGAAAGAAGAAGGTCCTTTCCGGAACATGTCGCCTTCGACGAAAGCCCTTTCATCGAAGGCGACGAATCGGAAGAGGTGGAAAATACCCGGCTTGTAGTCGGTTCAAATGACGACGGAAAACGTCTCGATGTTTTTCTGGCTGAAAAGCTCGACAGGTCTCGTTCATTTGTACAGGGCTTGCTGAGAGACGGGAGGGTGATTTGTACAGGTAAATCCGCACTCAAATCATCCATGAGGGTCACCGAGGGCCGGGAAATTTTCGTGAGCATCCCCGTAACGGAGCTTCCCGTCGTGGAGCCTGAACCGGTTGATTTCGACGTGATCCACGAGGACAGGTCTTTCATCGTGATCGGAAAACCGGCGGGACTCGTGGTGCACCCGTCGCCGGGCCATTGGAGCGGGACTCTTGTCCACGGTCTCCTTTACAGGTTCCCTGACATCAGTGCAGGAAGCGGCGTCATGAGACCAGGTATCGTCCATCGTCTTGATGCAATGACCTCAGGCCTTCTGGTTGTCGCGAAAAACGCGAAGGCCCACGAAAACCTCGCCAGAGCGTTCAAGGAACGCACCGTCAGCAAGGAATACCTGGTTCTTCTATGGAACAGGCCGAAAACGCTCGAGGGGCGGATAGAATTGCCCTTAGGGCGTGACAGGCGAAACCGTTTCCGCATGGCAGTCTCCCCTTCCGGGAAACGGGCTGTCACAGATTACCGGGTGTTGTGGACCCGTGGGGGAATGTCCTTTGCGGTTTGCAGGATACACACGGGGAGGACACACCAGATACGGGTGCACATGAAATCCATCGGCTGCCCTGTGGTTGGTGACCAGCTCTATGCCCCTCGCCGGAAAAAGGTCTTTCCGTCAGGGAGACTTTTTCTGCACGCCTGGAAACTTGCCTTCCCGCACCCGGAAACAGGAGAAAGGGTTTCTTTCCGGTCTGTTCTTCCTGGGGACCTCAGGGAGTTCCTTCGGCACAATCTTTCCAGTAAAGGGGAGAAACTGTGACGGAGCGGCCGTGATGGTAGGTGACGTCGGCGACGGCCCCCTTTTGTGGAACCACGTGTTTTTTTTCCGTGTAATCCACCAGGACCTTTCCGGCTTCCCTGTTCTTACTGTAATAGGCCGCAAGGGAAGCTGCAAAAAGGAGTCTGCGGTCATCGGGGGAGAAGGAAGATTCCCTGCCATCCAGGCGCCGGAGCACCACGTGTGAACCCGGAACATCCCTGGCATGCAGCCAGATGTCGTTTCCTTTGGCCAGATCGAATGTCACGTGCCGGTTGCCTCTTTCATTCCGCCCTACAAGGACCAAGGCTCCGTCGAGTTCGAAACGGCGGTGCGGGAGTGGTTTTTTGCGTCGTTTCTTCCCGGGTGGCTGGAGCAGCCCCTTCTCTTCGCCGAAACGGCGAAGGGTCCGGATATTGTCGATGTTTGCCGCTTCGACAATCATGCCTTGCAAAGAACGTTCCCTTTTTTTGAGGTTGTTCATTTCTCTTTCCGCGGAAGCCGTTGAAATTTTCTTTTTTTTGAAAAGCCGGAAGTACGCCTCGGCGTTTTTCACGGGAGAAAGCACGGGGTCGAGCCGGATTTTAACAGGCTCCGGCGGGTCCTTCTCCCAGTCGGTCAATTCAACTTCGCTGGCTCCTTTTGGGACGCTGTGCTGCCAGGCAAGGAGCAATTCGCCTGCCTGCTTCCATTTCCAGGCTTCAGCCGCCTGCATCTTCCGGGTCTGCAGCCCTTTCCTTTTCGCCCTGATATTTTTCAGGTCTTTTCGGAGAGCATCGAGCACCTGCTTTTTCAACCGTTTTGTTTCCTCATCCAGAAGAGGGAACAGCACGGCTTCCCTGGCTGCATCGAGAGCATGGTCGGCCTGGACGGGAACGGCTCCCGGCAGGAGCCCCGGGAAAAGGGTCACTGTCTTTTTGAGCCACTGAAAGCGCATGCCTGCCGTTGAATCTTCGAGAAAGCCAGCCATGCCCTTTCGCAAAACATCGGCAGGCCATTTTTCGGCCGCTTCATTTAAAGCCCGTGACAGTTCCTTTCCAAAACCCGCGACAGGTTTGTCGAAGGCAAGATCGACAAGGAGTTCGGGGATGGTTCTTTCGGAAACCGGTGGTGGTGGAGCATACATAACGCCCGCTATAGCGATCCTCGGCTGACGGTCTTCAGGATGGACAGGCCGAAGGACTTCCAGGATACGCCCGTCTTCGTCGGTAATGAAGAGATTACTTCGATGGGACATGAATTCGAAAATAAGTGAAAACCTTTGAACGAATCCGGCACCGATCGCTCTCACGAAGTCAAGTTTCAAAATCCTGTCGAAGCCGATCTGATCAGCTGCGGCCAACTTCGCACCGGGGAGATATTTTTTGAGCATTTCGTCGAATCGAGGCATTTTACCGGCGGTTTCCCGAAGTTCCTCAAAGTCCGCTTTCCAGACTCGGCAGCAGCCATAAAAGCCGTGATGCAGGGAGCACAGGATTCCGGAGTCCGGGGCAAATGACAGGGCGGCCCAGGTGGATCCCGTCTCAATGCCGGTGCAGCGCCTGCCCGCAAGGTCTGATGAAATTTCCCTGCTCCAGGCCCAGACCATTTCAGGACCGATAGGCATTTCCCGTTTCCCCCTTTGGAAGGTTTGCCGCAATATTGTACATGAAAAGAAGGCTCCGCCGCCAAAAGACAGCCATCTGGCAAAATAGCGGAATGTTTTGCCATTTCAGGCAAATGCATTTCAGGGAAATGAAGGTTTTTTGAAAAATTATCTTGACAAGGTCCTGATACGAATCTAGAATTGTCGCCGTCACTCGGAAAAGGGGCTGTAGCGCAGAGGGAGCGCGCTTCCTTCGCACGGAAGAGGTCGGGGGTTCGAGTCCCCCCAGCTCCACCAGGTTCCTGCTTGTCCCTGAGGACATTTTTATATAGAATATCGGGGCGTAGCGCAGTCTGGTTAGCGCACCTGCTTTGGGAGCAGGGGGTCGAAGGTTCGAATCCTTTCGCCCCGACCACTGTAATGAAGGGCAAAAGTGCGGGAATAGCTCAGTTGGCAGAGCGACGGCCTTCCAAGCCGTAGGTCGCGGGTTCGAATCCCGTTTCCCGCTCCAGTTCCTTGCGAGCGCGCTTGTAGCTCAGTTGGATAGAGCAACGGACTTCTAATCCGTAGGTCGCGGGTTCGAATCCTGCCAAGCGCGCCAAAGAACAATCGATCCGCATGAAGAGGGCCGTATAGATGGTGGGCGTAGCTCAATTGGTTAGAGCGCTGGACTGTGGCTCCAGAGGCTGGGGGTTCAAGTCCCCTCGCTCACCCCATTTTCTTACTCGCGCCCGTAGCTCAGTGGACAGAGCGACGGACTTCGGATCCGTTGGTCGCGGGTTCAAATCCTGCCGGGCGCGCCAAAATGCCGTGGAGGCCGTGCGGCAAGAAAAGCGGATTGGGGCCATTAGCTCAACTGGCAGAGCACCTGACTCTTAATCAGGGGGTTACAGGTTCGATTCCTGTATGGCCCACCAAAACACAGTTCCGTCCGCCCGAAGGTCTGCAAACAAAAGTGGGTCATTAGCTCAACTGGCAGAGCACCTGACTCTTAATCAGGGGGTTACAGGTTCGATTCCTGTATGACCCACCATCTTTCCTCAGGCGAGAGTGGCGGAACCGGTATACGCGCTGGACTTAGAATCCAGTAGCCGCAAGGCTTTAGGGGTTCGAATCCCCTCTCTCGCACCAGCATGAACCAGGAGGCTGGCGCCTGCTGATGTATTTTCCGATACCCCCCGGGTTCAACCGCACGGGGGGTATACTGTTTTGAAAGGGGAGTTTTTTGTTGTCGGTGCCGAAGAATTGTCGACCCTGAAAGGGTTTGACCTTTTTGCACCTTATGCTACTATTTTGGAGTTTGCCGGGAAAGAGGACTATTTTGAATCCATTCTTTGGTTCCCGGATATCCGAGAAGAATGGAAAATGAGGCTCGGAGGGAGTTGTCGCGTTGTGCGTTCGGAAATTGTTTCCCAGGAAAAGAATATTGTGAAGATCAAGACGGAAGTGCCTGAAGGTGAATTCAGAGAATCCGTGGAAGAGGCAATTGCGGAACTGAGGGAAAAGGTAGACATCAAGGGATTCCGAAAGGGCAAGGTGCCGAGAAACATCCTCGAGTTGCACCTCGGGACGGAGACGATCCGGTCCGAGGCCCTCGAAAAGCTGTTGCCCAAAACGATCGATACCTTGATCGAGGAATATGAACTTGAATTGATCGACCGGCCCAAAGTTGATATAGAGACTCTTGAGGACAATGAACCCCTGGTGATGACATTCACCTTTGAGACGCGGCCCGAGGTCAAACTGGCGAACGCTGCGGAACTCAAGGTAAAAAAACGCCTCGTCCATGTGAATGACACTATGATAGATGAGGCAATAGCTCAGGTAAGGCAGTCCTTTGCAGAGAAAGAACCGGTTTCGGAACGGCCTGTCGGAGACGGCGACATGGTCCAGGTGGAATATACCCAGAATGAAGAATCCGAAAAAACGCAGGAACCCCGAAAAACCGATATTGATCTTTCCGAAGGCAATGTCAGGGAAGAGTTCCGCGAGGCGTTGATTGGGAAAAACGTGGGAGACGAATCTACAGTGGAGATATCCCTGGAAGATCCTGAAGACCCCGACAAGCCTGTTGAAACCATCCGGTATAACCTGAAAATCCTCGCGATTATGCAAAAACGGCTTCCCGAGCTAGGCCCGGAGTTCTTCTCGAAGATTTTCGGTGAAGACGTCGAGACGGAGGAAGCTTTCAGGGAAAAGGTCCGCGAGGCCCTTGAGTCGAGGATTGAAGCCGAGAGTCTTGAAAAAAGCCGGGAGGAAGCCGTCACCAGACTTTGTGAGGCGTCTTCCGTGGAGATCCCCGAGAAACTCGTCGAAAGACAAGTGGAGGGCCTCAAAAAGGATGAAGAACAGCGAATACAGCAGCAGACAGGCAAATCCCGGGAGGAGTATTTCAAGGATATCGGTGTCAATGAAGAAGATCATGAAAAGGAATTGAGAAAGCACGCCGAAAATCTTGTGAAACGTTCGTTGATCCTGGAATCCTTTGCCGACATGGAAAAAATCCAGGTGGAGCAGCAGGACCTCCAGCATGAAATCCACGAGCTTGCCCGCTCCGTTGGAACTGAAGCCGAAAAGGTTCAGCAGATGCTGGCAAACGACAAGGACCGTCTGGGTCAGCTTTTCGGCAAAATCCGTTACAGAAAAACCATAGATCGCCTTTTTGAGTCCGTGCAGGTCAACGAGGAAAAAGCCACGGAGGAAAATAAGGATGCGAAAAACGACGAACAGGAGAGTGACGACTGATGCTAGTTCCCATGGTCATTGAGCAGACCGGAAGAGGCGAACGTGCGTATGACATTTACAGCCGTCTCCTCAAAGACAGGATCATTTTCATCGGAGAGGCCATAGACGATCACCTTGCCAATCTCGTCGTGGCGCAGATGCTTTTCCTGGAAAGTGAAGACCCTGAAAAGGACGTGCATGTCTATATCAACAGCCCCGGCGGTGTCATCACTTCCGGGCTGGCGATTTATGACACCATGCAGTACGTAAAGTGCCCGGTGGCGACAATATGCGTCGGGCAGGCCGCGAGCATGGCGGCGGTCCTTCTCGCGGGAGGGAGCGAAGGAAAACGTGTCGCCCTTCCGAGCGCGCGGATCATGTTGCATCAACCTCTCGGCGGAACACAGGGGCAGGCGGCGGATATCCAGATCCACGCCAAAGAAATCATGCGTCTGAAAGATCGTCTCCACGAGATACTGACACATCACACGGGGCAGCCTCGCGAACGAATCGAAAAGGATACCGACAGGGACTTTTTCATGTCCGCTGAGGAAGCGGTGCAGTACGGGATAGTGGACAAGGTCATAGAGAAAAGGTAATCAGCCTTTTCTTCCGGGAAAAGCCGGAATTCTCAAAACGGGGACGACGGGTACAAGGCAATCCGGCCGGTGTGCAGAAGACCGAAAAAGAGGTCGACCGGTCGGAAATCTTATGATGAAAGGATGTCCTGCATGCCGTATTCAGGTGACGAATACCGGGATGCCCGGTGTTCATTCTGCGGGAAAAGCCAGGATGAAGTCCTGAAGCTGATTGCGGGCCCTGGCGTGTATATATGCAACGAATGCGTCAATCTTTGCAATCTTATTCTTCAGGAGAACGAGGATTCCCTTTCGGGAAAGGGCTCCCTTGCCTTGCAGACTGCTGAAGGAACCGAGCCCGGTTCTTTCAGCCTCGAGGAAATCCAGGGGGTTATCGAGAACCCGCCCAAGCCGAAGGAACTCAAGGCCTTTTTGGACCAGTATGTTATCGGGCAGGAACATGCGAAAAAAGTCATGTCCGTGGCTGTATATAACCATTACAAACGGATCAGGGAAGAAGCAGAAGCCATTGAGGGCGGAACCGACGCGGAAATGCAGAAGAGCAATATTCTGCTCATCGGCCCGACGGGTTCCGGGAAGACCCTTATTGCCGAGACCCTGGCGAAACAACTCAAGGTCCCCTTCGCGATCGCCGATGCGACCACCCTTACGGAAGCCGGTTATGTCGGAGAGGACGTGGAAAACATTCTTGTCCGGCTTCTCCAGGCTGCCGACTACGATGTGGCGCGAGCCGAAAAGGGCATCATTTACGTCGACGAAATCGACAAGATCGCGCGAAAGTCGGAATCTACATCCATAACGAGGGATGTCTCCGGAGAAGGTGTCCAGCAGGCCCTTCTCAGGATCATCGAGGGGACCATCGCAAATGTACCACCCAAGGGCGGCAGAAAACATCCATACCAGGAGTTTATCCAGATAAACACAAAGAATATCCTTTTCATTTGCGGTGGCGCTTTCGACGGTCTGGAGAGCATCATCGCCAGACGGGTGAACAAGAAAGCAATAGGGTTCGGGGGAAGGATCATCGAAGAGGGCAAGCGTCAGAAATCGGCGCTTTTCAAGGAAGTCCAGCCCGACGACCTGATGACCTTCGGGTTTATCCCGGAGTTCATTGGAAGGCTCCCGGTGATTACCGCCCTCGAAGGACTTGATGAAGACGCACTGGTCCGTATCCTGACGGAACCCAGGAATGCCCTGATCCGGCAGTACAAGAAATCGTTCATGATGGAAGGCGTTTCCCTGGATGTCACAGAAGGGGCCCTCCGGGCCATCGCCAGAAAGGCCGCGACCAGGGAAACAGGGGCAAGAGGCCTGAGGTCCATTATGGAATCGATCATGCTGGATCTCATGTACGAGCTTCCCTCCCAGGCGGATACGCTTTCGAGGGTGGTCCTCAACGAGGATTTCGTCCTTGGAAAGGCGGCACCGGAAATGGAATTCTTCAAGGAAGACGAGGAGGTTGCGTGATTTGACCACTACCGAGAATGACGGAAGCCCCGGGACGCTCCCCGTTCTGTCAGTTCGGGACCTCGTGCTTTTCCCAGGTGTCGTGGCCCCGCTTTTCGTCGGCAGGCCGCGGTCCAGGAGAGCCCTCGAAGAAGCGGCGGAACGTGACCGGAAGGTCTGCATCGTAACCCAGAAAGACATGAATCAGGATGATCCTGAACCAGAGGATCTCTACAGTGTAGGCACCGAAGCGTCGATCGTACAGATGGTCAGGCTTCCGGACGGTTCGACGAAGGTCCTCGTCGAGGGGCTCGAGCGTCTCATGATAGAGAGCATGTATGTGGAGGAGGACCATTTCGAATGCAGGTTTTCGAGGGTTCCCTCACTGACCAGGGTAGGAAAGGACGAACTTGAACCACTTAAACGTTCCGTCTTGGCGCAATTCGAGACCTATGTGTCACTTCATCCAAGAATACCTGCGGAAGTCATGATGTCTCTCGCAAATGTGGATGAACCCGGGTTCCTGGCCGACCTCGTCGCGTCCCATCTCCAGATCAGGATCCCTGCGAGGCAGGAATTGCTCGAGACAGCCGATACAGCGGAACGGCTGGAAAAAATCCTGAAAATCCTTTTGCGGGAAATAGAGATTCTTGAGGTGGAACAGTCCATTCACGAGCGGGTCCGTCAGGAGCTTGAAAAAGGGCAAAAAGAATTTTACCTCAGGGAGCAACTCAAGGTCATACAGGATGAACTCGGCCAGACCGACGAGTCGTCCGAGGTCGAGAAACTCAGGGAGCAGGTGAAGGAAGCAGGGATGCCCCCTGAGGTTCAGGAGAAGGCGCTCTACGAGATTGAGCGACTTTCGAAGATGCCATCCCTCTCAGCGGAAGCAACGGTGGTTCGAACTTATGTGGACTGGCTTGTCAACCTTCCGTGGAAAAAACGCTCACGGGACACCGTTGACATCAGGCGCGCCCAAAAGGTCCTTCATGAAGACCACTGGGGGCTTGAGGAAGCCAAGGAACGGATTCTGGAATTTCTGGCGGTCAGGAAACAGGCGGGAAGCAGAACGAAGTCTCAGGTCCTTTGTTTTGTGGGACCGCCGGGCGTGGGAAAAACTTCCCTGGGGAGATCGATCGCCAGGGCCCTTGGAAGAAGTTTTGTAAACATGTCACTTGGCGGCATTCGTGACGAGGCGGAAATACGGGGTCACAGGAGGACCTACATCGGAGCGCTGCCTGGCAGGATCATACAAAAGATGAGGCAGGCGGGGACAAAGAATCCTGTCATGCTCCTTGACGAGGTCGACAAGATCGGGGCCGACTTCAGGGGGGATCCTTCGGCGGCATTGCTCGAGGTCCTTGACCCGGAGCAGAACAACAGCTTTACGGACCACTTCCTTGAAGTTCCCTTTGATTTGAGCCATGTATTGTTTATCACCACGGCGAATGTGACCCATACGATACCAAAACCACTGCAGGACCGGATGGAGATCATCCGCCTTCCAGGATATGTCGCCGAGGAAAAATATCAGATAGCCAGGCGTCATCTTGTTCCAAAAGTAATCGCAGAACACGGCCTGGAAAAGGATTTTTTGAGCTTTTCCCCCAACGCTGTCAAGAAAACCATCACCGATTACACCCGTGAGGCGGGAGTCAGAGAACTTGAAAGGCAACTGGCGAGAATAGCGAGGAAAGTGACTCGGCGTTTGGTCGAGGATAAGGGAAACAGCAAAAAACCCGTCCCTGCTGTGAAGGTGTCCGTTAAGGATCTTCGGAACTATCTCGGGACCCCCAAACATTATGATGCCCGGCTGCCACGAACGCCTCAGAAAGGGGCTGTCATAGGGCTTGCCTGGACAGAGTCCGGCGGCGATGTCCTGGTCATCGAGTCGGCCGTCATGGAAGGTACGGGAAAGGTCGTTCTCACGGGCAACCTGGGTGAGATCATGCAGGAATCGGCACAGACAGCCTTGGGATACATCAAGGCACATGCCCCGGACCTCGGGTTGAAAAACATCAAGTGGGGCAAAACAGACCTTCACGTGCACGTTCCCGAGGGTGCCATACCAAAAGATGGGCCGTCCGCCGGAATCGCCCTGGCAACGGTGATGTATTCGGCCCTGTCGGGGAAACAGGTGAGAAACGACATCGCCATGACCGGTGAGATCACCCTTCGGGGCGAAGTTCTCCCCGTCGGTGGCGTGAGAGAAAAACTGCTTGCGGCAAAGAGGCACGGTCTGGCAGAAGTGATTTTTCCGGCGGCGAACGGACCGGAGTTCGAAGAGATGCCGGCCTGGGTAACAAAAGGGATAACACTGAACTTCAGGAGCAATGTCCTGGAAGTGTTGCGAAACGCCGTGGATGCGTGAAAAATGACTGAATCAGCGTGGTTGGGGACGCTCGTTGCGACATCCTACAGTCCCGATCAATTTCCGCGGGGTTTGCTGCCGGAAATCGCCTTTGCGGGAAGATCGAACGTCGGGAAATCGTCGCTCATCAACGCCCTCCTCAAAAGGCGGATAGCGAAAGTGAGCCGGGATCCCGGGAAAACGCGGAGTATAAATTTTTACATGGTTCGGGCCGACAGACCATTCCACCTCGTCGACCTCCCGGGATTCGGATTCGCCAAAAGAGGCAAGAAAGAGCGGGCGCAGTGGGCCGGACTTATCGAAGGGTACATCGCAAAACGGAAATCCCTGGCGCTTGTGGTCCATCTCGTTGATTTCCGTCATGGAATGCTGGAGAATGACAGGCAACTCCAGCACTGGCTTTCGGTGAACAGGGTCCCCGTTCTGATTGCCTTTACCAAGGCCGACAAGATACCGCCGACAAAACGCGCCGGGGTATACCAAAAGCACATCCGGGACCTCCCGGAGACTATGGGGGCTCCCCTTTATGTTTCAACAGAAAAGAACATTGCTGTGGATGAACTCAGAAAAACGATTGATGATTTTCTGGCCGCATTGCCGGAAGATTTCCTAAAACCACGTAAACGCGGCGATCTGAAGCAGAAATGACAGGTTGCAAAGGAGGACGCGCAACAATGAACGATAAAGGCCTGGAAATAGGAAAAGCCTACGACCCCGCCCCGATAGAGGACAAGTGGTACGCCTGGTGGCTGGAGACAGGGCTTTTTCGTTCGGAACCCGATGAGGGAAAAGAACCTTTCAGCATCGTCATCCCCCCGCCGAATGTCACAGGTTCATTGCACATGGGACATGCCCTGAATAACACCCTCCAGGATATTACCTGCCGGTATATGCGGATGAAGGGGAAAAACGTCATGTGGCTTCCAGGGACGGACCACGCCGGGATAGCGACGCAGAACGTCGTAGAACGCAGGCTTCAGGAGGAGGGTAAATCCCGGCACGACCTGGGGAGAGAGGCCTTTGTCGAAAAAGTCTGGGAATGGAAGGAAGAGTATGGAAACCGGATCATCAACCAGCTGAAAAAACTCGGGGCTTCCTGCGACTGGAGCAGGGAGCGCTTTACAATGGACGAGGGGCTTTCACGGGCCGTCAGGGCGGTATTCGTAAGGCTGTACAAAGAGGGGCTCATATACAAGGGGAAATACATCATCAACTGGTGCCCCAGGTGTCACACGGCGCTGTCGGACCTGGAAGTCGAGCACGAGCCGACGGAGGGCATGCTGTACTACGTGAGCTACCCCCTCGTAGGTGAAAGCGGAGACATCACCGTGGCGACGACACGACCTGAAACGATTCTGGGTGACGTCGCCATTGCCGTACACCCGAGAGACGAAAAGAACGCCCGCTTTATCGGGAAGCACGTGCTCGTTCCCATTTGTGACCGCAAAATACCCGTCATCGAGGACAACATGGTGGATCCCGAATTCGGAACCGGATTGGTAAAGATAACCCCCGCCCATGACCCCAATGACTTTCTCGTGGGGGAAAGGCATGGACTTGAGCCGATTCAGGTCATTGACGAAACGGGAAGGATGAATCAGGCGGCTGGATCCCCCTTCACAGGGATGGACCGTTTTGATGCAAGGGGAAAAATCGTGACCATGCTCGAAGAAAAGGGCCGGTTGGTGAAGAAGGAACGTCATGAGCATGCAGTCGGACGTTGTTACCGGTGCGGTATGATGATCGAGCCCTTCCTCTCGGAGCAGTGGTTCGTGAAAACGGCGCCCCTGGCTGAGGAAGCCATGAAGGCTGTCAGAAAGAAAGATATCGAGATTGTTCCGGAACAATGGGAGACCACGTATTTTCAGTGGATGGAAAACATCCGGGACTGGTGCATTTCCAGACAGCTCTGGTGGGGACACAGGATTCCGGCCTGGACGTGCGGCGACTGCGGTGCTGTTACGGTTTCAGAGCAGGATCCCACCGAGTGCGAAGCTTGCAATAGCAAGAACATTCGCCAGGAAGAGGATGTTCTCGATACATGGTTCAGCAGCGCCCTCTGGCCTTTTTCGACCCTGGGCTGGCCAGACGATACGGAGGATCTCGAGTATTATTATCCGACAAATCTTTTGACCACAGGGTTCGACATCCTCTTTTTCTGGGTCGCGAGGATGATCATGATGGGTCTCAAGTTCATGAATGAGATCCCTTTTCATACCGTCTACATCCATGCTCTCGTAAGAGACGAAGAAGGGCAGAAAATGAGCAAATCCAAGGGGAATGTCATAGATCCCCTGGAAATCATAGGGGAGTATGGTGCCGATTCCCTGCGCCTGACCCTCGCATCTTTGACGGTGCAAGGCCGGGATATTTTCCTGAGCCGCGAACGCATCGAAGCGTACCGGCATTTCCTGAACAAGCTCTGGAACGCGGCGCGGTTTGCCGGGATGTACGTTCAATGCGGCGACATCCCCGTAAAACCCCGGGAATCGACTCTCCGGGATCACGACGCATGGATACTGGCCCGGCGTGACGCCGTCATCAGGGAAGTTTCCGCAAATCTCGATACCTACCATTACGGAGAAGCAGCCAGAACCCTTTACGAATTTGTCTGGAGCGAATTCTGTGACTGGTATCTGGAAATGGCAAAACCCGCCCTGAGGAACGAGGAAGGTGACGAACGCAAGGAGACATCGCGATGGGTTGTTGCGGAGACACTCAAGGATGTCCTGAAAATGCTTCATCCCTTTATTCCTTTCGTCACCGAGGAATTGTGGAACCTGTTCGGGTTTGGTACAGGTTCCATCGAAAACGCAGACTGGCCTGCCGCGCGAAGTCATTTTGATGAGCGGGAAGAATCAGCCAAGATGTCATATTTTCAGGAAGTTGTCCGTAGTTTCCGCAATCTTCGAGCCGAAGCCGGCTTCCCGCCGCAGAAAAAACTGGAGCAAGGTCTTCTTTTCATGACAGATACGAAAGCGCAGGCAGCGGCCGAAGAGAACACGGATCTTCTCTCTGTCCTCACGAACGTGGAAACTTTCCGTTTCCTGGATTCTGAAGGAGATAAACCACCGAAAGCGTTGACATCGGTATTGCCCTTCGGCGAAATCTTTCTCCCTGTCGGCGATTTGCTCGACGTCGTGGCGGAAATCCACCGGCTGCAGCAGGAAATGGATAAAAGCGAAAACGCGGCTGAAAAATGCCGGAAAAAACTCGAAAACGGGAAATTCCTTCAAAATGCTCCTCAGGAGGTCGTGGAGAAAGAAAAATCCAGGCTTGAGGAGCATGAAAAGAGGATTCGCAACATAGAAAGGAATCTTGAAAGCCTGCGGCGTGAGTAATGACAAAACTGCCCGGGACAGGGGAAGAGCGTTCTTCATGAATCAGCAGAATGCTGCGGTGACGGCCTTCTACGAGGTGGAAAAACGGTTGATGAATCTTGCGAATCCCGGTATCAGGCCGGGGCTTTCAAGAATTGGCAGGCTCCTGCAATGTGTCGGGCACCCGGAGCGTTCTTTTCCTGCAGTCCACGTTGTCGGAACCAACGGAAAGGGATCCACGTCGGTCTTGATCGAGTCGGTACTCAGGCACGCAGGATACAAGACGGCGCTTTATACAAGCCCGCACCTGGTTCATTTCGGCGAAAGGCTTCGGGTGGGCGGAGGTCTTCTCGATACCGACACCTGGCACGGCGTCATCGATTTGCTGGAATCGGTGCTTCACAGGACCGGTGAGGCACCGACTTTTTTTGAAGTCTCCACGGCGGCGGCCTTTTTGCTGATGGCCAGGGAGAAAGTCGACATCGCTGTTGTAGAAGCCGGACTCGGAGGTCGACTGGATGCAACGAACATCCTTCCGCGCGTTCTCGTTTCAGTGTTTACGGCCATCGGAATGGATCACGGAGAATACCTCGGCGACAGCCTTGCCAAAGTGGCCGCCGAAAAATTTTCCGTACTCAGACCTTCGGGGAGAAGCTGTTTTGCCGGAGGAGACGAAAAACTAGAGACAATGTACAGCCGACGGTGCCGTTTTCTGGAAAACCACGGTGTCATAGTTTCCTCTTCAGCGACATGGTCGGTGAAAAGACTCGACATGAAGGGCACCCTTTTCGACGCCGTCTGTATGGGGAAAGCCTACCGGGACCTCGAGACGGGACTCATAGGCAAACACCAGGCTGCGAACGCAGTGAATGCCCTGACGGCGCTTTCCCTTCTCCCGGCCGAAACACTTACGGTTTCCGAAGAACAGGTGAAAAAAGGTTTCAAAAAAGCGAGATTGCCGGGTAGATTTGATGTCAGGAGAACGAAGGGTCACACCATCATCCTTGATGGCGCCCACAACCCGCAGGGAACCGCTGCTTTGGTAGATACCATAACAAATCTTTCACTGGACGGCGGCATTTCGATTGTTTATGCCTCGATGAAAGACAAGGATTACCACCAGTCCCTTGATCTTTTGAGAAAAACGAGAGGCGATATCTTTCTCACACGGGTTCCGGAAATGGACCGGTCTGCAGAACCCGTGCATCTTCTTGAATCCACAGTGAAGGACTCGAAATGGCCTGCAACGGCGGAGGTGGTCGAGTCCCCCAAAATGGCCCTTGAAAAGGCCATGAAGAAGAACAAAACCGTTCTTTGCTGCGGAAGTCTGTACCTTCTTTCTGTAATCCTCGGCTTGATTTCTACAAGGGAGGCGGATTGATGCCGGTACGACCTGACTCCTGGACGCTTGATTTCACCGGGGGGCAATGGATTCTTTCCTATCTCGGGTGCCCGGGAAGCAGTCTCAGGCTGTACGCAAGGGGTCCTGTGACCGAAGGAACCACAGATGGTGAAAAACTGCCGGCCTTGGAGGTTTCGGGGGAATCAGCCGGATTCCCTGTGATGGCACCGATACAGGTGCACGGAACAACGGTGATCAGGGCTGAAGAAACTTCTTGTCTTCCCGCAAGGCCGCGGGCTGACGGTCTTGCCATCGACAGGACGAAAATAGCGGGAACCCTTCAGTTTGCCGACTGCCTGCCCGTTATCCTGTGCGGCCGGTCGCCCTTCCCCTGGGTGGTTATCGGACATTCGGGCTTTGCAGGAACAGGCAGGAATATCGTATCCGCCATGGTGGCATATATCCTGAAAACATATGGCCGGCAGGCTCTCGAGTGCACAACCGCATGGATTGGACCAGGAATTTGCCGGGAATGCTACGGCCGGAACCTCGAGGACCCCTGGACAGAATGGGGAACAAAGGTGTTTCCCCGCGAATATGTTATCCTCAAAGAGCGGCAGGCGTATTTCGACCTTCCGGGGATGATCGAAAACCAGCTTCTGGAGCTTGGTCTTTCTGAAAGTGCTGTTTCGCGAATTCCTTTCTGTACGCGTTGCAGGAATGATATTTTCTATTCCTATCGTGCCGGGGACAGGCAGAGAAACTTTCTTGTGGCACGGCTCATCCCGTCGGGCCACAAAGACGGCAACAGTTGGGAAAATGATTATAGCAGTCCCTTTTTTTTTCAGGAATCCCAATTCTGGAGCGTGATCATTGATGGGGCCTTTGCGCGTTGGCGTTATCGGGGTCGGTCACCTTGGCTATCATCATGCAAGGGTTTACACGGAACTGTTGAATACCGACCTCGTCGGTGTTGTTGATATCAACGAGGACAGGGCGGCCTCCATAGGCGAGATGCTCGGTGTCCCGCACTACACCGATGTTGAGAAGTTTTTTACGACGGCGCGGCCCCACGCCGTCAGTGTTGTGGTTCCAACCGTAGACCACTATGAAGTTGCGAGAATGTCGCTCGAATCCGGATGTCATGTGCTGATAGAGAAGCCTGTCACCTCCACCGTCAAGGAGGCTGAAAGCCTTCTCAGACTTGCGGCCTCGAAGAATCTCGTCCTGCAGGTCGGGCACATCGAACGATTCAACAGCGCCGTCCAGCATGTACGGAACATCGTGAAAAAGCCCCTTTTCCTCCAGTCACGACGGATGGGACCTTTTTCCTCTCGCATCAATGATGTCGGCGTTGTCCTGGACCTTATGATTCATGACATCGATATCATTCTCTCGCTGGTGCCTTCGGAAATCACCTCAATTATGGCCATGGGACGTTCCGTCCGGTCACCCCTTGAGGATGTCGCGACGGCGCAGATTTCCTTTGAGAACGGCACACTGGCCCATATTCTCGTCAGCCGTGTTTCCGAAAGGCGCCTGAGACAGCTTGAGATTATGGAACCGGAACGGTTCATCTCACTGAACTACGAGACCCAGGATGTGTCTATTCATCGATGCATCAGAGAAAAAGGAAGCAGCTTGATGGAAGTGATCGAGCATCCCGTTTTCCCGAAACGGGAACCTCTCAAACTGGAGCTGCAGCATTTTGTCACATGCGTGAGGGAGGGGCGTCAGCCCCTCGTGGGCATTATGGACGGGAAAAGGGCCCTGGAGGTGGCCATTTCAGTTCTCAAGCAGATACACCTGTCTCCCGAACGTACGAGCAGCGGGGAGACTGCCGGTCAATAGTGCCTTTTGGAAAAAGTTTTCCGGCGCGAGCCGGATGTGTTCCGATAAAGGTGAAGGCGGCCCCGTCGGGGCCGCCTTTTTTGAAACGTTTTCCAGACGCTTGTTCCTGCTACAATACTTGGCGGTGCAATTGGTGCAAACCTGTGAGAAAAGAGCGGGAGGAATATCATGTCGCCGGTGAATTTGCAGGCCTTTATGGCGCTCGGGTTTTTCCTTCTTGCCTTGCTGATTTCGCGGGCTGTTGTCAGGATAGGCGAAGGGAAGTGGCCCGGTGGCGATGGAACAATACTGTTTCTTCGTATTCTTCTGGGGTTTGTTTTTGCAGGAGCGATTTATTTTGCTTTCTACGCTTTTGCGGGGATAGATATCCTGAATCGGTGAAGTTTGCAGCATCCCCCGCCGAAGGTCACGCGAAACGGACGGGAGGTACGAAGCCGATGGAACAGCGCAAGACGAGGGTTGTAGTCGCGAAACCGGGTCTGGACGGCCATGACAGGGGTGCGAAGGTGGTCGCGAGGGCTCTTCGGGACGCGGGCATGGAAGTGATCTACACGGGACTGAGGCAGAGCCCGGAGAGCATTGTAGAGACGGCGATCCAGGAGGATGCCGACGCCATTGGGATCAGCATTCTGAGTGGAGCCCACGAGCATTATTTCCGGGCGATCATCGACCTTTTGAAGGAAAAGGGAGCCGGTGACATTCTCGTGTTCGGCGGCGGGGTGATCCCCGAGGAAGACATTCCGAAGCTGAAGGAGATGGGAGCGGGAGCGATCTTTGGCCCCGGGACGCCCACGAAGGAGTGCATCCGGTGGCTCGAGGATGCCGTGGCTTCAAAGCAGGGCGCCCCGGATCGTACCTGAGGGAGATGGAAGAAAAGACCATGGAAAAACTTGTCGAAAATGCGTTGCAAGGTGATCAGAGGGCGATGGCGAAACTGATCAGTATGGTCGAAAGCGAATCGCCCTTTGCGGAAAATCTTATGAAATCTGTTTATCCCCATTCCGGGAAGGCCCATATTATTGGGGTGACCGGAAGCCCCGGATCGGGGAAAAGCACGTTGCTGGACAAGCTTATCAGTGAGTTGAAAAAAAAGGGAAAGACTGTAGGTGTCATCGCCGTGGATCCCTCGAGCCCATTCAGCGGCGGCGCCGTACTCGGTGACCGGTTGAGAATGCAAGGCCACTCCCTTGATAGGGACGTGTTCATCCGCAGCATGGGAACAAGGGGTTCTCTCGGGGGTCTGAGCCGTGCTACCTACGAAGCGGCGCTGATCATGGACGCATGCGGCAAGGATGTTGTCCTGATAGAAACAGTGGGGGTCGGCCAGTCAGAAATAGATATCGTGAAGATCGCCGATACGGTATGCCTTGTCCTTGTTCCCGGAATGGGTGATGACATCCAGGTGATGAAGGCGGGAATCATGGAAATCGCCGATGTTTTCGTGGTGAACAAGTCCGACCGGGAGGGCGCGGAACGTGTCGTTACGGAGGTCAACATGATGCTTGACTTGATGACGGACCGTTCCTGGCGACCTCCCGTCGTCCAGACCATTGCGGAACGGGCGGAAGGTATCGACAGTCTGTGCAGGGAAATAGAAGCCCATAGAAAACACCTGCAGGAAACGGAAGAAGGCAGGAAACGAAAATTTTACCGTTTGCAGATTGAAGTGGAAGAAATCCTGTCCAGGGAGATTGCCCGGATCGTTGAACGCGCCTGGGAGGAAGAACGGACAACAGAACTGCTGGAGGATTTGGCGGACAGGAAAACCGATCCCTATTCGGTTGCAGGGTCGCTTATAGACCGGATTCTCGGACGTGACTGAGGAAACCGGCACAGGTTTCTTTTCCTGGAAAAGAAACCCGGGGAACCGTCGGGATGGAAAGGGAGGAAAGATAGATGTACCTAGTTTTGGGATCTGACCATGCCGGGTTCGAGCTCAAGGAAAGGGTCAAGGACATTCTGGCTGCCATGGAGGGGATCGAAATCAACGATCTCGGGACAAAGAAGGCGGACCAGACTGCAGACTATCCCGATATCGCCCGTGATGTCGCTTTGGCCGTTGCGGCGGGGGAGGCGGAACGGGGAATCCTTTTTTGCGGGACCGGCATCGGGATGTCCATTGCCGCAAACAAGATCCCCGGCGTGTACGCAGCCCACGGGTGTTGTGAAGAGACGGCCCGCCTCAGCAGGGCGCACAACAACGCGAACGTTCTGGCTTTGGGCGGACGAACCATGAATCACGAGAAAGCCGTTGACGTTGTTTTGACCTGGATCAGGACGCCTTTTGAAGGCGGCCGCCACATGAAAAGGTTCCGGAAGATCCAGACGTGCGAGGAGGAAATCGGACGCCAGACCTCACGTAAAAACGCCGGCGGGAGACTCGTGACCTTTGAGCACCCTCTTATCAAGCACAAGATCGGGATGGTCAGGGACGAGACGACACCCGTGAAGGTTTTCCGCGAGCTAGTGCAGGAGATCGCGGGGCTCATGGTTTACGAGATCACCAGGGATCTTCCGCTGGAGTCCGTACGGGTCAAAACCCCCATAACCGAGACAGAAGCATGGTCCCTCGCAGGAAAGAAAATGGCCGTCATTCCCATATTGCGCGCGGGGCTTGGCATGGTTGACGGTATCCTGCAGCTGATACCCAATGCGAAAGTAGGACACATCGGCCTTTACAGGGACCCGGAAACACTCGAACCGGTCGAATATTACTGCAAACTTCCGGGAGACATAGAAGAACGTGACATTTACATCGTAGATCCCATGCTCGCCACGGGAGGGTCGGCGGCGGCCGCGATCGAACTTGTCAAAAGGCGCGGCGGCTGCAGAATAGCTCTGGTTTCGTTGATAGCCGCCCCCGAGGGAGTTCAAAAAGTACATTCACAGCATCCCGAAGTTGATATATTTACCGCAGCCCTTGACAGCCACCTTAATGAGCACGGCTACATTGTTCCTGGTCTTGGTGATGCAGGAGACCGGCTTTTCGGGACGAAATAAGAACGGGAAAACGGGAGGGACAGGTTGGTCGAAACGACGTTTTTCCCCTTGAAATTGATCTTGCTGGGAGCGGTTTTTTTCGGATGGGCCCTTCTTGTGACACCTTTTTCGATCCGGCTGTCCCGGCAATACAGGATCCTTGATTCCCCCGGAGGGCGCAAGCGCCATGAGGGCCATGTGCCGAGGGGCTCGGGTATCGTGTTCTGGATCGGCTATCTCGTCCTCGCGCTGATATTTGCGGGTTCAATCGACGGAATGCGGATCGTCGCCACGGGGGCCACGCTGGTTTTCATACTCGGTTACGTGGATGACATGAAAGGACTTTCCGCGTGTTCGAGGTTTCTCGGCCACCTTGTTGCGGCAGCGCTTGTTGTCTCCGTTGTTCACGTGCCGCTGATCACGAGGATGATCCTCTTTTTCTGGATAGCGGGAGGCATCAGCGCCTACAATCTGATAGACGGCATGAACGGGCTGGCCCTTACCCTCTTTTTCCTGACCAGCCTTTTTGGGATCTTCATCGGCCGCCCTGACTGGTGGGTCCCGGTCGGTGCAATGGCATTGGGGATGCTTTACTGGAACTTCCCCGTGGCCAGAACCTTTCTCGGAGACGGAGGAAGTACGCTGCTGGGATTCCTGTGCATGTCCCAGCTGAGCATTGACGGGGCAGGGTTCTTCCTGGAAACAACGCCGCCTGTCTTGTGTGCAGGCTTGTTTCTCGTTGGCGGAATCCCGTTCATTGACACGGTTTCCTCGATACTTCGCCGGATTTCCAGAGGGAAGTCTCCATTCACGCCGGACAGGGGGCACATACACCACATTCTGCTTGATCTGGGATTACCGCAAACGGTGGTTCTTCTCGTCCTTTCGGCGATACACGGGCTCTGTATCGTTGGAGGATACATCATCCTCGTCGGCCTGAGAGTATGAAAGAAACGGAGTGTCCGAAAAGATGGAACTGAAATACCGCATTTGCTGCGTTATCGGAACCAGGCCGGAAGCGATAAAAATGGCACCGGTCATACGCGGCCTGATGGAAAAAAGATGGGCCGATCCCTTTGTTTTGGCCACGGGCCAGCACACCGACATGTTGCACCAGGCATTGTCTTTTTTCGGCATATCCGTTGACCGGGATCTTTCCATCATGAAGGAAAACCAGACGCTTGATTATGTGACATCCTCGGTTCTCCTGAAAGTCGGAGAAGTTCTTGACGAGATCAAACCTTCCCTTGTGCTCGTTCACGGAGATACGACCACGACAATGGCCGCATCTGTGGCTGCTTTCTACAGGGGGTTCCCGACGGGTCACGTGGAGGCAGGACTGCGGAGCGGGAACATAAGGCTTCCCTTTCCAGAGGAATTGAACAGGGTTATCGCGGACAGAACGGCGTCGCTGTTTTTCGCACCTACCGAAAGAGCGAAGGCGAACCTCGTCGCAGAAGGCGTACCGGAGGGAGCGATCTTCGTTACCGGCAACACGGTCATCGACGCCCTGAAATGGACACTTGAGCACAAACCATCGCCGGATCAAAGCAGCCTCGGGGAAATACCTGAGGACGGAAAGGTCCTGCTTGTGACCGCCCACAGGAGGGAGTCTTTCGGGAAACCCCTGGAACGGATAACCGATGCTGTTGCCCGTATAACGGCGGCGCACCCGGACCTGTGGACGGTGATCCCCATGCACAGAAATCCCGAAGTCCGGAAAGTCTTCAAGAGAAAACTTGGCGGGCAGGAAAGGATCCTCCTTTGTGATCCCTTTGATTATCCTGATTTCGTCTGGATCATGAAAAGGAGCACGCTGATTTTGACCGACAGCGGGGGCATCCAGGAGGAAACAACCTCTCTCGGGGTGCCGACACTGGTCATGCGGGATGTCACGGAGAGGCCTGAAGCGTTGGAATACGGAACGGCCCGCCTCGTCGGCACTGATGATTCGGTCATAGAAGAGACGGCTGAGATGGTATTATCTGGAAAGATGGATTCGAAGTATTCAGGCGGGAAGAGAAAGGCAGGTCCTTTTGGAAAAGGGATGGCCTCGGAGAAAATCATCGATGCCCTGGCGGGTTTTCTGGCCGCCCGGGGAAAAGACGCTTCTTGAAGGGCCTTTTTCACTGAGACTCGATTGAGGTGATACGTGTGCAATACAAGATGGTAATTCAGGGGAAACCCCGTCTTTCCGGGAAGGTACGGGCCCAGGGAGCCAAGAATGCGGCGTTGCCGGTGCTCGCGGCGGCACTTTTGCTCAAGGGGCAGACCATGGTGATCAGAAGGGTCCCGAAACTTCACGATGTTTTCACCATGGCAGACCTTTTACGACATCTGGGGGCGGAAGTCAGGCACGAAGACGATATCATGACCGTATCGGTCCCCGATGAACTTGCCTGGGACACTCCGAAAGCGCTTGTAAGGAAAATGAGGGCCTCATCCCTGGTTCTGGGGCCTCTGCTCGCCAGGGCCAAACGTGCGGTATTGCCCCTTCCCGGAGGCTGTGCCATCGGGAGCCGCCCCATAGACCTTCACCTGAAAGGTTTGTCAAAACTTGGTGCGGACATACAGCTTGAGCATGGAGCAGTTCATGCGAAAACGGATGGTCTCAAGGGAGCGAAAATCTACCTTGACTTTCCTTCCGTCGGTGCGACGGAAAACATCATGATGGCGGCGGCTTTTGCTGATGGGGAAACGGTCATCGAGAATGCGGCGCGGGAACCCGAGATCATCAATCTGTCAAATGCGCTGGCTGCGATGGGGTGTGAAATAGACGGGACCGGAACCGGAACGGTCCACCTCAAGGGCACGGACTCACTTGAGGGGACCACGGTGGACATCATCCCGGACCGGATCGAAGCGAGCACCTTTCTTCTGGCGGGGGCGATTACGCGGGGAAAGGTTACCGTTACGGATGTCATTCCCGAACATCTCGACGCCATTATTGCGAAACTGGAGGAGACAGGTGCAGGCATCGAGGTGGGGTCGGATGCCATTACCGTCGATGCATCGGATCCCCTGAAGAGCGTATCCCTGAAAACGCTGCCTTATCCCGGGTTTCCCACAGACGTGCAGCCCCAGTTCACAGCCTTCATGGCGACGACAAAAGGCACAAGCATCATCCAGGAAAGCGTTTTCGAATCGCGTTTTTCCCACGTGAGCGAATTGAAACGGATGGGAGCACAGATCGAGCTCCAGGGGAACACCGCCGTCGTGACAGGAACGGACCAGCTCAAGGGGGCGGATGTCCGTGCGACAGACCTGAGAGCGGGCGCAGCCCTGGTGCTGGCAGGACTGGCAGCTGAAGATGAGACGACGGTATACAGGCTGGGACACTTGTGGCGCGGATATGAAGCATTCGATGATAAAATCCTGGGTCTTGGAGGAAACGTACAAGTGGTCCCTTCCGATGAGAATTGCGAGCCAAAGTGGTAACGAGCGAAGGGGCCTTCGGAGGTGACTGGTTGTGTGGTTGAAGAAAATCGTCCGCAAGGGGTTGAATGACGTCGAGAAATACCGGTACGGGAAACCCGTTGCGGAACTTCAGAGAGAACTTGGCCTGGAAAGGGTGGTTCGACTTTCTTCGAATGAAAATCCCTGGCCTTTGCCCGAAGCTGTTTGCGAAGCCCTCGAATCGAGCCTCAAGGATGTGCAGCGCTATCCTGATCCGGGTGCTTTCCAGCTCAGGCGTTTCATAGCCGGACAGTGGGGCGTCTCGCCGGCGGAAGTGATTCTCGGCTCCGGTACGGAAGGACTTTTGCACAACCTGTTGCGTACCATTATTGATCCGGGCGACCAGATTGTCTTTCCGGTACCGACATACCCTCTCTATCGACTGGCGGGGATTGCCGCGGCGGCTGAATGTGTTCCTGTGGAAACCGGACCTGACGGAGGATGGAGTGTTAATGAACTGGTGTCTGCGTGCACGGAAAGGACCAAGGCCGTCATCATCTGTAACCCGAATAATCCCACGGGGAAGATGCTTCCCAGGAATGACCTGATCCAGCTTGCCTCGGAACTCGAAGGTATGGGAATCCTCCTGGTGGTGGACGAAGCCTACGCGGAATACATTGATGACCCCGCCTACCTCTCTGGAATCAGGCTTTTTCACCAGATCGGGCGGGTGGTTATCACCCGGACCTTTTCGAAGATTTTCGGCTTGGCGGCCTTGAGAGTGGGATATGCCATTTCGCCGAAAAGTATTGCCGACGCCTACGACAAGGTTCATCCCGTATTCGAGGTCAGCAGGATCGCCCAGAGAGCGGCCCTGGCGGCCCTGGGCGAAGCGGAGTACGTCAGGACGATTCGGCTCAGGACGATTGAGGAAAGGAACCGGTTGCTGAAGGAGCTTCTCAAGATCGGTGTACATGTGGAAAATACCTGTGCGAACTTCGTGCTCGTCAGGCATCGGGCTGCCGAAAGAATCTACGAACTCCTCCTGCGTGAGGGTGTCATTGTCAGAAGGGGGAGCGATCTGGGACTTTCGGGATTTCTCCGGGTCACCGTTGGAACACCTGAAGAGAATGACACGTTTCTCAAGGCAATGGAGAAGGTGCTGAACAAGGTTGAAGAGTGACCTTTCCCGTCCTGAAGGAAAGCTGGCGGATGTGAAGGTCACCGCCTTCGTCGGTTCCGCAGGAACCGGGAAAAGTCAAAGAGCCCAGCTTGTGGCGCTCAACCTTGGTATCGACTATATCATCGATGACGGCCTCGTGATCCGCAGAGGACAGATCGTCAGCGGCAGAAGCGCCAAGGCGGAGAGAAACCAGGTCAGGGCGATTCGACGGGCACTCTTCCAGTTTGATGACCACCGACGCACTGTGCGGTCATACCTTGACAAGGCCCGGCCGTGTTCGGTGATGATCATCGCCACATCGGACGAAATGATTTCCCACATCGTCGAGAATCTGGGCCTGCCGGTTCCCGAAAAAACAATACGTATCGAAGAAGTGTCCTCACCCGAAGAGATACTGAATGCGAAGAAGGAGCGGAGCCTGAAGGGCCAGCACGTGATTCCCGTTTCCCATGTTCAGGTACGCAGGAATTTTGCAGGCAAGCTTGTGGGACGACTTCGGGTCCTCTGGAGCGACAGGGGGAGCCATGAAGGGGAAAAAACCATCGTCAGACCGCCTTTCAAGTTCTACGGCGATCTGCATATCGACCCCATGGTGGTTAAACAGATGGGCCGATTCATCGCGCTTCGTTCGCGGGGCATCTCAAGGGTGCTTGGCTTTGATGTCAGACCCTCCGAAGACGGGATCGCCATATCCATTTCGGTGAGGGCGGTACTTGGAGAACGAAACCTTTCAGAAACGGGTACGATGTTGCGAGAGCGGGTGTTCAAGGCCGTTTCCTATTTTACGGGTCTTGAGGTGAGGCGAATCGACGTGCATGTACAAGAGGTGGAAATGCCGTGAATATGCAAGGAACAAATCCTTTCGGGTGTGAAAACCCGGTTCTTGAGAAAAGGCGGGAAGCCTGGCGGCTTTTGCAGGAACTGACAACGGACTGCCGGAAATGTCCGCTCGCCGAGGGGAGGAAAAATGTCGTCTTTGGTGAAGGAGCCCCCGATGCGAATGTGATGTTCATCGGCGAGGGTCCCGGAGCGGATGAAGACGAGCAGGGACGACCCTTTGTCGGCAGGGCCGGGAAGCTTCTGTCGAAAATCCTCGAATCGGTGGATATTTCTAGAAAAGAAGTTTTCATTACGAATGTCGTGAAATGCAGGCCTCCCGGGAACAGGGTTCCCACGGTGGAAGAGATGACCACCTGCGATGAATATCTTCAGGCGCAGATCGCCCTGATAAAACCCAGGATCATCGTGTGTCTCGGGAGCACCCCTACCAAATGGATACTCAGGACGACGGAGGGGATAACGAAAATCAGGGGTCGTTGGTTCAACTGGCGAAACATTTCGGTCATGCCCATGTTCCATCCCAGTTATCTTCTCAGGAATGGGTCAAACAAGTCGGGAAGCCCGAAACATCAGACTTGGCTGGATATACAGGAAGTCAAAAGACGATGGGAATCAATCGGGAGAATCTCTCATGAGTGAACAAAAAGGTATGGACGGGAAAACGCCCGGTCACGTGGCCTTCATCATGGACGGGAACGGCCGGTGGGCATCGAAGCGAGGCCTGCCGCGGGTATTTGGTCACCGGGAAGGTGTGAAAGCCATTGAGAGGGCCGTCAGGTTCGGCCTGCGCGAGGGGGTTCGCTACCTGTCTTTCTTTGCATTTTCGACGGAAAACTGGAAAAGGCCCGTCGAAGAAGTTGAAGGGCTGATGAAACTTTTCCGACAACAAATCGCCGATAAATCGGTGGAACTGGCGAAGCAGGGGATCCGTCTCAGGTTTTCCGGGAGAATCGGAGAATTCCCTTACGATCTTCAGGAACTGATCGAGCGTGCGGAAAAAACCACCGCATCGAAGGAGCGCATGCAGGTGATCGTCTGCATGAATTACGGGGGGCGGCAGGAAATTCTCGACGCCTTCGGAAAAGCCCTCCGTGACGGAGTCTCAAGACTCGATGAAAGGTCTTTCAGGTCTTATTTGTACCTTCCCGATGTTCCCGACCCTGATCTTGTCGTGCGAACGAGCGGGGAAATGAGACTCAGCAACTTCCTTTTATGGCAATCAAGCTATGCTGAGCTTTATTTCACGGATCTTTTGTGGCCGGATTTCCATGAAAGCGATTTCGAGAATGCCATTGAAGCATATTCGCAAAGGACGCGACGTTATGGATCTGTCTAAAATACTGAATCGAGAGGTATTGATACGAGCGGGAAGCGGCGCATGTATCGTTCTCGCCATTCTCGGGGGCATTTACATCGGAGGCCCGGCGTGGTTTGTGATGAGTTCTGCTATAGCCCTGGTTTCTCTTGAAGAATTTTACAGGATGCTTTTGGGGTCGTTCCATGTTTCAAGAGGTGTCGGGTATGTGGCTGCGGTGCTGATCCTTGTGGCTTGCTATTTCGGCGAGACCAAAGCCGTGCTTCCCGTATTTCCCCTTTGCGGTTTTCTTGTTCTCTTTGTGGAAATCCTGCGAAGAAGCCTTTCGGGGTACAGTTTCGGCATACAGAACATCAGCGGCACCCTGGCAGGGGTCTTTTACTGCGTGTTGCCCTGGAGTTTTCTCATACTCCTGCGGAATCATCCCTGGGGGATTTTTATTCTCGTGACGGTGTTTGCCTGTACCTGGGCCTGCGATGTTCTTGCCTACGTCGTCGGTTCCTGCTGGGGAAAAACCCCGCTCGCTCCGGCCGTCAGCCCCAGGAAATCGATAGAGGGATTCGTGGGCGGCCTTGCCGGAAGCCTTCTCTGTGCGGGGGCCTTGTCCTACCTTTGGGAAATCCGGCCTGTGCCCCTCCTTTTGATTGGTTTGTTCTGCGGGACCTTCGGCCAGCTTGGTGACCTTGCGGAATCGCTTCTCAAAAGGGAAACGGGAAAAAAAGATTCGGGTTCACTTATCCCGGGACATGGGGGAATGCTTGACCGCTTTGACAGCATTCTCATCAATGCCTCACTGGTGTATCTGTTTTTTGGGGTCTTGTGGTCATGAGAGGGGAAAAGGTGGTACGAATCGCCCTTATCGGTGCAACCGGCAGCGTTGGCAGATCGGTGGTCCAGGTTTGCAAGGCCTTTTCAGAACGGTTTGTCCTTCATTCGATGGCGGCCTGCCGAAACGGAGAGGGCCTTGTCAATCTGCAGAAAGAGACCGGCTGCAGACTTCTTGTACTTACAGGGGAGAATCATCCCGGAATTTACGGGCGGAAAGCCCATGAAGAAACCAGATGGATGTGCGGAGACGGAGCCCTTGAGCAGATGGCAACGGACGAAAACATAGATTCAGTTGTCGTCGCCTCTTCGGGAGTCGCCGCCGCGGGTGCTGTCATCGAGGCGTTGCGTGCCGGGAAACGCGTGTATCTTGCGAACAAGGAAAGCCTCATCGCAGCGGGACAGTGGATCACCAACGAGGTCCAATACGAAAACCAGCTTCTGCCGCTGGACAGCGAACACAACGCGATCTGGCAGTGCCTCGGCAAGACCTGTAACTGCGATGATGCGCAAAGGCTGGTTTTGACCGCATCGGGCGGTCCGTTCCACGACATGCCTCCCGAAAGTCTTTTGGAAGTCACCATAGACGATGTCCTCAGGCACCCCGTATGGTCCATGGGCGCGAAAATCACCGTGGACAGTGCCACGATGATGAACAAGGGGTTTGAGGTGATCGAGGCGGGATATCTCTTTAAGTGTGAACCCGACAGGATTTCAGCAGTCATCCATCCTGAATCCCGTGTTCACGGCATGGTTGAGTTCCGGGACGGAACACGGCGGATGGCGGCCTTTGTCGCAGATATGCGGATCCCGATTCTTTCAGCCCTCGGGTACCCGGACACGTTGCCATTCCCCTTTGAAATTTGTAGGCATGATGTTTTGCCGGACTTTGAACAGTTGAGTTTCAGGGAAATCGACATGAAACGCTTCCCTTGTTACCGTATCGCCAGAGAGGCTTTTGAAAGAGGGGGCGGACATCCTGCCTTTCTCGTTGGTGCCGATGAAGAGGCGGTGAGCCTCTTTCTGCGGGGTAAGATCCCCTTTTGCGCCATCCCGGCACTTATCGAAGCCGCCCTCGGGGAATACGCCGATCCCGTCCCAAAGAGCTGGCAAGAGGCGATAGGTGTTGTCGGCCAGGGCAAGAGGGCCGTTCAAAAAAAAATGAAAGAGACGGGAAAACTCTGGAATCAAGAGAGGCGGGACTGAAAGATGCTGACGAGCTTGCTCTCATTTATTGTCGTCATAGCGATTTGCGTGATCATACATGAATCGGGGCACTATCTCACGGCTGTTGCAAATGGAGTACAAGTCCACGAATTCGCCTTCGGGATGGGGCCGGTCCTCTGGCAACGGAAGAAAAACGGGATGCTCTGGTCCATCAGGGCGATCCCCGTCGGGGGCTTTGTCCGGCTTGCCGGCATGGGTGAGGAAAAGGAAGGAGAACGGGTCCGGCCCGGTGCTTCCTTTCTTGAGAAAGGGCCGTGGAGACGCCTTGTCGTTCTGGCGGCGGGTTCAATGGCCAATATTCTCCTTGCCCTGCTCCTGACGGCCGTTCTGCTCGCCGGACACGGCGTCATTGACATGGGCAGCACGAAAATCGGAGGTGTCCTGGCAGGTTATCCCGCCGAAAAGGCGGGTATCCAGGAAGGGGACGAAATCATCTCCGTCGATGGTGTGGAGGTTGAAAACTGGTCGGAAATGTCCAGGGAGATACGCGCCAAGACAGAAGCAGAGCCGGTGACGTTACAGGTCAAAAGGGGAGAGGATGTCTTCGACATTACCACCAGGATCCCCGTTGACCCGGAACTGGGATACCCCCTTTTCGGAATCCAGCCCGCCAGGGTGACTTACGGGCCTGTCGGGGCGGTCTTGAATTCGGTCAGTTATATTTGGGATTTCAGCCTTCAGATTGTTCAGGGTATCTATACATGGATTGTCGGCAAAGCTGACGTAAAGATCACGGGCCCCGTGGGGATTGCGGCAATGGCCGGAGAGGCTGCAAAAAGCGGATTCTGGACCTTTATGTCCTTCCTTGCCATGATCAACCTGCACCTGGGAATTCTCAATCTTCTCCCCTTTCCCGCCCTCGACGGCGGACGTCTCATCCTGGTGGCCTTCGAGATTATTTTCAGAAGGCGCCTTCCCGAGAGGTGGGAACAGTACATTCATCTCGTTGGTTTTGCCCTCTTGATTGCCCTTTTGCTGGCTGTAACGTGGAAGGATATCATTCGACTGGTTCCTTCAGGCAACGGGTAGGGGACACCATGGAACAGGGTGGACAAAACAAAAAAACCGTTCGTATACAGGGGATGGAAATCGGAAAGGGCGCTTTTGTCCGGGTGGAAAGCATGCTCAAGAGTCCCCTGCGTGAAAAGGCCGCGGTTTCAGAGGAGATGGACAAACTCGAGGCCGTTGGCTGTGAGCTCGTCCGGGTTGCCTTTCCCTCGGAGGACCTTGCACCGGAACTGTCAAAGCTGCTGAAACGGACGAAAATTCCCGTTATGGCCGATGTCCATTTCGATTTCGACCTTGCCATCCAAGCGATCCGGTGCGGTTCGAAATCTGTCCGCATCAACCCAGGCAACATGGAAGACAAAAAAGGGTTGCGCCATCTCATACGAGCGGCTTCGAAAGAGGGGGTCGTGCTGAGGATCGGTGCGAATTCCGGGTCGCTTCCGAAGCGGTACCTGAAACGCTGCGAAGGCGACAGCGGAGCGGCACTCGCCGAAGCCGTCGCCGAACAGGTTAAAGTGATGGAACAGGAGGGGTTTACGGAAATCATCCTTTCCGCGAAATCCACCTCTTTGCAGGACACGGTCAGGTCGAACCTCATCCTCGCGGAGCGTTTTCCTTATCCCCTGCATGTGGGAATCACGGAAGCCGGCCCGGGACGATGGGGTATTGTCAAAAGCTCCTGCGGGCTCACGCAAATCCTGTCACAGGGAGTTGGAGACACCCTCAGGGTCAGCCTTACGGGAACATCGACGGAAGAGGTGCTTGTCGGACAGGCCGTTTTGCAGCATCTGGGTATGCGGCGATTTCGGGCCGGCCTCGTTTCCTGTCCGACATGCGGGCGAAAAAGGGTGGATGTTGAAAGACTTGTCAGACTCGTCGAGCCTCATATGGACAAATTTCCGAAAAAATGGACCATCGCCGTGATGGGATGCGAGGTCAACGGACCGCGTGAGGCGGCACACGCGGATTTCGGAATCGCCGGCACGGCGTCGGGGTTGGCTGTCTTCCGGTACGGCAGGGTTGTGGAACGGTGGGACGGTGGCCGGGTCGAAGACAGGTTGTCATCCCTCGTCGAATCCTTGTTGGATGAGCAGACTCTCTCTTCTCGCGAAGAATGTGAGGATGACTCCGGAGGCCGGGCCGAAGGCTGATTGACAGGCAGGAATGTGTCGATATAATGATATCCGCTTTTTCCTCGGTTTGAGGACATACATCGAGGTCTAGGGGGCTTGTAATATGTTGCCGGTGCCTGAAAAATATGCGTTGACCGTAGGGAAGGGAGAGGGCGAAAAGAAATTGAACGCCTTCGATGCCGCCTTGCTTGACGCCGGGATAGGAAACATGAATTTGCTTCGTGTCAGCAGCGTTCTTCCCCCAGGATGTGCTTTTGAAGACGGGATTGATCTTCCTCTGGGTTCGCTTCTGCCGGTAGCCTACGGGTCCATTACCAGTGACGTGGAGGGGGAAACCATTTCAGCGGCCATCGGCGTCGGTGTCCCGGAAAACGATACGGACTCGGGAATGATCATGGAGTTCTCGGGATTCTGTGAAGCCGACGAGGCGGCCAGGAAGGTCGAGGAAATGGTACGGGATGCCTTCGAGATGCGACAGGTCAAACTCCGGGAAGTCAAGGTCAAGGCTGTAGACCATGTTGTGGAGAATTGTGGTTCTGTCATTGCCGCATGCCCCCTTTTTTACCCTCGCGGGTAAAGGAAAACCCGATTGGAATGGTTGGTGAAAATGGAAAAAAGAAAAACCGATATGTGGCTGACTGAATATCAGACTCCCGACCTGAGACTCGGACTCAGAATGAAAAGCGTCCTCAGGAACCTGCAGACGCCGTATCAGCACCTTCTTGTCGTGGATACGGAAGAGTACGGGCGGACTCTTGTCCTCGACGGGGCGATACAGCTGACGGACAAGGATGAATTCACCTATCACGAGATGATGGTCCATGTGGCGATGTGTTCCCATCCTGAGCCCGCCGAAGTTCTCGTCATCGGTGGAGGCGACGGCGGCAGCATCAGGGAAATCCTCCGCCATGATACCCTCCGGAAGGCGGTTCTCGTTGATATCGACGAAGAGGTGATCAAGGCTTCCAGGGATTTTTTCCCCGATGTGAGTTGCGGTCTTGCAGATCCCCGTGTCGATGTGAAGTCCATGGATGCTCTGGAATTTATCAAGGGGTGCGAATCCTGCTTCGACGTGATCGTGGTGGACAGCACGGATCCTGTGGACTTCGCGGAAGGGTTGTTCAGGGAACCTTTCTACAGGGATGTTTTTGAAGCCCTTCGCGAGGACGGCATGATGGTGGCGCAGACGGAATCCCCCTTTGCGGAACCTCGCCTGCTTCGTGAAGCCGTTGCCGAAATGAAGAAAGTCTTCCCGGTGGTCAAGGTCTTCTGGGGAGCCATGCCGACCTATCCAACGGGCATGTGGACCTACACGATCGGTTCGAAGACCCGGGACCCCGAGAATGTCCTTCGAGAGGAACCCGTCGGAACGAAGTACTACACAGCCGCAATTCACAAGGCGGCCTTTGCCCTTCCACCTTTTGTCGTGGATCTCCTTGAAAGGGAAGGGGATTCCTGTTGAAAAGATTCCTCGGATCAAAGGCCAGGCTTTCCGCCGCCGACTGGATCATTCTCGGGGCGCCTCTTGATCTGACTGTTTCCCGGCTTCCTGGAAGCCGCAGGGGGCCTGAAGCGATCAGAGAAGAGTCGGGACATCTGGAAACCTACAGCATAGCGGCGGGACGGGACCTGGAAGAAGTGTCTTTCATGGATATCGGCGACCTCTTGCTCGACGGGAGACCCCTTGCAGAATCTCTGGATGTCATTCGCCTCGTGGCGCAGCGTTTTTTCGACCTGGGGAAAAGGCTTTTCACCTTCGGAGGAGAACATCTTGCCACGCTCCCCCTTGTCCAGGCAGCGGCGGAACGTTACCCGGAACTCAGGGTTGTCCACTTCGATGCCCATGCCGACCTGAGGGACACCTACCACGGTGCGAGTCTGAATCATGCCACGGTGATGAGGCGCATCGCCGAAGGTTGTCTTCAGTCTCCGAAAAATCTTTATCAACTTGGCATTCGCTCGGCCACACGACAAGAGCATGATTGGGGGAGAAAAAGGGCGAACCTGCTTACGGGACGGATTGCCGATGTCCTTGAAACCGTCCGGGGTTTGCTTCAGGGACACCCGATTTATGTCTCCATTGACGTCGACGTAGTGGATCCGGGGTTCGCCCCCGGGACGGGCACACCTGAACCCGGAGGCATAGGGCCCAGCGAGCTGTTTGAAGCCGTTGAAATTCTTGGCGGCCTTGATATCATTGGTGCGGACATCGTTGAAGTGTCCCCGTTACTGGACGTAAATGGCATAACGGCGGGCCTGGCCGCGAAAATCTGCAGGGAAAGCCTGCTTTTCTGGGGCAGGTGATGAAATGATGCAAAAAGAAGAAAGCCTTGGACGTCACATCCTTGTAGAAGCTTCGGGCTGCAGGAGTGAAGCGCTGAATGATCTTCCCGGGATCCGTCAGGCCATGATCCATGCCGCCGTTGCGGCGGGCGCCACCGTCCTGGATGTCTCTTTCAGAAAGTTCGCTCCCCAGGGTGTCAGCGGAGTGGTGATTATTTCCGAATCCCACCTGACGATTCACACCTGGCCCGAGCATGGATATGCCGCGATAGACCTCTTTACATGCGGAGATAGAGCAGAGCCCTGGAGGGCTTTTGAGGTCCTGTCAGGTTTTCTGGAAGCCGAACATGTGTCGACGATGGAGTTGCGACGAGGAAACATCATACACCCGGAAAAATCCGGAGGTCCAAAACGGGAAGTCGTTTTTTCTCACGACTGCGCTGCAGGATCAGGAAGCGGGTTTTGAGACCCGCTTCTTTTTTCCAATTCCAGCACATGGCGTTTCTTGAGGGTATACTATAAATAAACTATCAGGAGTCAAAAGTTTATTTCAATTGGAGGGTAACCCGAATGGAAGACAAGCAGAACGCCTTTTGCGTAACGTCGGAGATAGGGCGATTGAAGAGAGTTATGCTGCACAGGCCGGGGAGGGAGCTTGCCCGGCTTACCATCGATAACAAGGATGAATTGCTCTTCGATGACATTATCTGGGTCGAAGAGGCCCAGAAGGAACATGACGCCTTTGCCGACCTGCTTCGTGACAACGGAACGGAGGTCGTCTATTTCAAGGATTGCCTTTCGTTCATCCTGAAGGACAAGGAAATCAGAAGGGGCCTGATTGACGATGTGCTTGCCCTGGAAGCCCTCGACATTCCCCTTGCCACGGCCCTTGAGAAGGAACTCATGGAGATTCCCGCAGACGAGCTTGCCGAGGATCTGATTGCAGGACTCACCAAGGGGGAGGCCCTGGAGCTCCTGAAGCCTTGCACCAGCCTCGTGCTGAATTCCATGGATCTTCACGATTTTCTGATCCGGCCCCTCCCGAACCTGTATTTCCAGCGCGACCCTTTCAGTTTTGTCCAGGACGGCGTTATCATCAGCGCCATGAATTTCGATGCCAGAAAGAAGGAACCCCTTTATGGCAGGTATATCTTCGAGCACCATCCATATTTCAAGAACCTGAAAGTATTTTTCGGCAACCAGAGCAGGGACACCTACCCCTACCATATCGAAGGTGGGGATGTCCTGGTGCTCTCGAAAAATGTTGTCGCCATCGGCATAAGTCAGAGAACGGCGGCCGGGGCCGTTCAGATCGTAGGAAACAGGCTTTCGCAGAACACGGCGGTGCGGACGATCCTTGCGGTGGATATCCCGAAAACGCGTTCCGCCATGCACCTTGACACCATATTTACCATGGTCGATCATGATGCTTTCACTGTTTATCCCGAGGCACGGCGCTCCATAGGAATATGGGAACTTCAATACAGCGAAGACGGGACACTCGAATCAATAAGTGAACACAGGGATCTTGAAACCTGCATCAAAAAGACCCTTGAGCTGGAAACGGTCCGCTTCATTGAAACGGGGGGTGGAGACCCCATTGCTGCGGCCCGGGACCAGTGGAACGACGGAACAAACACCCTGGCGATCGCACCGGGTGTCGTCGTGACCTACCGCAGGAATGTCTCCTCAAATCGAGTGCTCCGGGAAAACGGCATCAAGGTTTACGAAATCCGCGGAGCGGAACTGGGAAGGGGCCGCGGCGGACCCCGGTGCATGAGTATGCCGATGGCAAGGGATGACAGAAGCTTTTGATCCTGATCTTAGAACCTGAGATCCGGCAAAGGAGGATGAAACAGTGGCTATCAATCTCAAGGGGCGTCACTTTCTTACGTTGAGGGATTTTAGTCCGGACGAGATCCGTTATCTTCTGGACCTTTCAGCATCACTGAAACTGAAAAAACGCGCTGGCATCAGGGGCAACGCCCTTGAAGGCAAGAGTGTTGCCCTCCTTTTTGAAAAACCCTCGACGAGGACCAGGTGCGCCTTTACTGTGGCTTGTGTGGACGAAGGCGGGCATCCGGAGTATCTCGGAAAGAACGACATCCAGCTGGGACACAAGGAAAGCGTGGCTGACACGGCACGAGTGCTGGGGAGAATGTTTGACGGAATCCAGTTTCGCGGGTTCAGTCAGGACACTGTGGAGGAGCTGGCGAAATTTGCGGGCGTTCCCGTCTGGAATGGTTTGACGGATCTGTATCACCCGACTCAGATTCTTGCGGATTTCCTGACGATTCAGGAAAAATTCGGTTCTTTGAGAGGGGTGCGGCTCGTTTACCTCGGTGATGGTCGGAACAACATGGCCAATTCGCTGATGATCGGATCGGCAAAGCTGGGGATGCATTTTGCGATTGCCTCCCCGAAGTCGCTGTTCCCGCAAAGCGAACTGGTTGAAGAATGCAAGGCCCTTGCAGGCGAAACGGGTGGGTCAATCTCGTTTTTTGAGGATCCGAAACAGGCGGTCCAGGGTGCTCATGCCGTCTATACCGATGTCTGGGCTTCCATGGGAGAAGAGGACAAACTGCAGGAACGGGTTGCCCTGCTCGAGCCCTACCGGGTGGATGCTGAACTGATGGCTGCCACTGGACGCGAGGATGCCGTCTTTTTGCACTGCCTGCCCGCCGTGAAAGGCAACGAGGTGACCGAAGAGGTTTTCGAATCGAAACAGTCGAAGGTTTTTGACGAAGCGGAGAACAGGCTTCACACCATAAAGGCTGTAATGGTTGCCACTATCGGGAACCTTTGATACCCTGTTGGGGTATAATGGATTCCGAAGGAGGTGAATGTCATGTCACAGACCGGTGAACGGGTTTTCCGGTGCGCTGTCTGCGGAAGCGAATTTCACGTCGATGCAACCGAAAGCGATGTAAAATGCCCAAAGTGCCGTTCTCGGACACTGGTCCTCCTTGAAGGGGAATCAGTGGGGAAAAAATCCGGTTGCGCACCTTCGGGGTGAGGCATCTGAAGGCCGCCCGTCGGGCGGCCTTCAGGGCCTGTCAAACAAGAACGGTAAAAACGGGTTTTGTCGAATAAACGCTTTTGAGCCCCGAAAGAGACTCCACAAAGCTTTTTACATCCTTTGATTTACCTCTAAGCACGATAACTTCGAAACAGTGGTCATGGTCTATATGGACATGGGTGGAGCAGATGATGATATGACCGAAGTCGTGCTGCAAAGCCGTCAATTCCTGGGCAGTGTCATGAGAATGATGGTCGTAGGTGATGGTGATCGTTCCGTAGACGCTTTCTGTATCGCTTTCCCAGCATGATTCGGCGACGAAGCCCCTGATAAGGTACCGAAGCGCCTCGGAACGGTTTTTGTGCCCGGTGGCCTCGATCCGGGCATCGAATTCCGCCAAAAGAGACTCGGGCAGGGATACGCTGAATCGGGTGAGCTTTTCCATAAAAGACCTCCTTTTGTGAAGGCACGTGCCACGCCTGGAAAGATGGTGGACGGGGCCTTTTCATTATTCGCTTGTCCCGCGTACCGGACAAGTCGGATATTGGTTGATAATTCGGCACATTCACGGATTCCGGAAAAGAAATATCTCCCGGAATTCATCCAGGAGCCGTGGTTCATCGAGAACCCCTTCGAGTTGATCAAACCGGGAGTAAGGTCTCGACTGGATTATCCTGCGGGCCCTGGCTTTCCCGATCCCCGGAAGGGTTTCCAATTCTTCCACGCTGCAGCGATTGATGTCCACAGGTGACTGTATTCCCGTCACCGACCTGCTTCCGTGGTCTGTCACGACCACGTCAATGACATCATTCTGATTCACCCTTGGGGAGGCGATACCTGCCAGAAGCGGGTAGCTTCCCAAAGGCCTTCCGAAATGCCAGCGTCCGTGTTGCTCTTCGATCCTTACTCTTTTCAGTACCGTTCCTGCCGGTGCCACACGTCTCAACATGGCTGGGTCAACTTCCTCCCGTACCCACTGTTTCCATTTTAGAAAGCTTCTTCTCTTCGCCCGGGAAGGATATTCTTCGAGAAGTCCTTCCAGGGGTGTTCCCGGAAACAGCATGACCTGCCTGATATTGATTCGTCGGACCGCGAGACCTTCTTCAAGGAGACTTTCGAGGAAACGGCGGTTCGCTTCAAAGGTGTGACTGTCTTCTCCCGCGAGTCCCGCAAGGAAGTTCAGACCGGGAAGAAGCGACGGCAACCCCAGCTTTCTTTTTTTCCAGCCGCCCGCTTCATTGATCAGACGTACGGCGAGTATTGCACCTCCTTCATCGACTTTCAGGTTGTTCAGCTTCCGCACTTTTGGATCGAGGCTCTCGATGCCCAGGGAAAGAACATCGCCCTCGGTGTTCCACCGGCTGATTTCTTCGAGAGCGGCGAGAGATTCCTCAGGAAAAGATGCAATTGTCAGGGGGTTGCAGTTGTCCGTATGAAGGACCTCGATGGTGTCGCAGGCGTCGTGGACGCCTGTGTACAGATCCCTGATGCTTCCCGCCGACGGGCGGATTCCCGACGGGGTGCCGGCGCCACCCCAGGAAAGGATGTTGGAGCACCTTCCGAACCTGAATGCTGTAATTCCGGCCTTTGCCAGCGCTCCCGCCTCTTCTGCGATATCAGCGGCCGGCCGCTCTTCGTAGGAAGAATGAAAGCCCTCGGAGCAGAAGCTGCAGTGTCCGTTTTTCCGGTCGCATCCCCGGGATAGCTCGAGTTCAGCCATGATCCATGGATAAAAAGGGTGGGATGTGACGATCTGGGTCCCTGAAAGGGCCCATTGCTGCAGATCCCGGTAAGTGCGTTTTTTGGTTGGAACATATTCGCCCGTCCGGAGGTAGTGGTCGACGACTGCTTCGGGGTCGCCGGTGCAGAGGCAATCGACATCGTCTTCGATCAGAGCCATCGCCCGGCTCCGACCCTTTAGGGCATATCCGTGTCGAATGGGGCCCCCGAGAAAAAGAGGCCCCTTTCTCGGCAATGAAGCAATTTGCCTGATTTCACGCAGTGTCAATGGAGACCCTCCCCGATAGCGACCCGGAACGGTCAAGCCGGCTATAACTGCGAGGATGTCGGCCTCAACGACAGCATCGCCTTGCGGCTCCAAACGGCGCCACTCGTCGGCGGTGGTGTAGCAAATTTCAAACCCGTGAGTCGCCAGAACGCCGAAAAGGTAACGCACATAGGGCGAGATATACGGAGGGACTCCGAAGCAAGCCGGTTCGTCGACATAGCCGTCAACAAGAAGCGCCTTTTTTGTCACGGTCATCACCTGCCTGGGTCGTATATTCCGTAACATCGGCTGTGTTAGAATATCACGTGATGATTTGACGGGAAACAGACAGTCTGGAGATGGTGCTCTTGGAATCCTTTTACAGGGATCCCGGCATGTTGGTCAAAACGATCGAGGAATGGCTTGAGAACAGGTTGCAGATTTCCGGAAGGCACGGGGGTATCGTTGGCCTGAGCGGGGGAATCGATTCAGCCGTCGTGGCGGCCTTGTTGAAAAACGTGTGCGGTTGCGACATGCTTGCGGTGATCATGCCCTGTCACAGCATAGAAGAGGACGTCAGGGACGCCTACAGGGTGGCTCGGGCCCTCGACATTCCACATGTTCTTGTGGACCTTACACCGGTTTACGAATCCTTGATAAAATCTGTTTCGGTGATTCAGCCCGGTTTTGAGAAACTATCGCTGGCAAACGTCAAACCAAGACTGCGAATGACGACGCTTTACCTTCTGGGGCAGCAACGCAAATATCTCGTTTGCGGAACCGGAAACAGGGCGGAGCTGACCATCGGGTACTTTACGAAGTATGGTGATTCTGGCGTCGATGTCCTTCCCCTCGGCGACCTCCTGAAAGGGGAGGTCCGGCAAGTTGCCCGGTATCTCGGGGTTCCGGAAGAGATCGTTTCGAAACCTCCTTCCGCGGGGCTTTGGAAAGGGCAAACCGATGAGGGCGAGATCGGCATGGATTATGACATGATCGATTCCTATCTCGCGGGAGTGAAGGTTCCGGAGGAAGTGCGGCGGAAGATCGAAGCCATGAGGGACATGTCCTCCCACAAGCGTGAAATGCCCCCGATCTGCAGGATTGAAACGAACGCCGAAAAACACCAGAGGTGATGAAATATGGCTGGACACTCGAAATGGGCGAACATCAAGCATCGCAAGGCTGCGCAGGACGCAAAGAAAGGCCGGGAATTCCAGAAACATGTCAGGGCGATCATGGTCGCCGCCCGGGAAGGCGGCGGAGATCCTGCGATGAACATTCGCCTGAAGGCGGCGATAGACCGGGCGAAATCTGTAAACCTGCCTTCAGATTCGATTGAAAAGGCTATCAAGAAAGGGACCGGAGACATCGAAGGCGCCCGTTACGAGGAAGTCGTCTATGAAGGGTACGGTTCCGGAGGGATCGCTGTACTGGTGGAAACGCTCACGGACAACAGAAACCGCACGGCATCGGAGATCCGCCACCTGTTCAGTAAAAACGGCGGGTCTCTGGGCGAATCAGGGTGCGTTTCATGGCTTTTTGAACGCAAGGGAATTCTTTTTGTCCGCGGGGAAGGCCTTGACGAGGATGAGCTTCTGGCCTGCTGTCTTGAGTGTGGTGCAGAGGACCTCGTGAAAGAAGATGAGGGTTTTACGGTGATGACGCAGCCTTCCATGCTCTCCGATGTCCGGGAGAAGCTGCAGGATTTGCGCTACGCCGTGGAAAAGGCCGAACTTGAAATGATTCCGAAGAACTACGTCAAGGTGAAATCCAGGGAAGAAGCGGCGAGGATCCTCAGGTTCATGGATGCCCTTGAAGATCACGATGATGTTCAGAACGTATACTCAAACTTTGATATCGATGATGAAATGATCGAGGAAATCGCTGGTTGACCCCATGGCACTCTGCCTCGGTATCGATCCAGGTCTCGGGCGGCTTGGTTACGGGTTGGTCAAAAGTGAAGGCAGTACCTACAGGGCGCTGACCTTCGGCGTGATAGAGACGAAAGCGGGAAAAGCCCAGCCGGAAAGGCTTTCGATCGTTTACCTGGGGCTTCGGGAAATCGTGGAGCGAAAAAGGCCCGGGATCCTCGCGGTTGAAAGACTTTTCTTCGGGCGAAACAGAACCACCGCGGAAATGATCTATCAGGTCCGGGGGGTGGTTTTGTTGTTGGGCGCCCTTCATGGAATCCATGTGATCGAACCAACTCCGGCCCAGGTGAAAACCGCCGTATGCGGAAGCGGTCGTGCGCAAAAACGGCAGGTTCAGCAAATGGTGCAGCGCATCTACGGGCTTCCGGCGATACCGACCCCGGATGATGCAGCCGATGCCCTTGCAGTGGCCCTTGCCGGAATCATGATCAGCGAATTTGAAGGCCGGACGGGAGGGGGCGCGAAAGATGCTCCGCTATCTTGAGGGCAAAGTTACCGAAAAAAATGATGAAGGTATCAGCCTTTCCGTCCAGGGCTTCGGTTTTTTTGTGTTCTGTTCGAAAAGCGTTTTTTCTTCTGTGGAAGAAGGGCAGCAGCTGAAAATATACACCCATCTGCAAGTCGCGGAAACTGGTTTCGGCCTCTACGGTTTCAAGGAAGAAGAGGAAAGGGAACTTTTCCAGTTGCTTTTGACTGTCAAGGGTGTCGGGGCAAGAATGGCCATGTCTTTTCTCAGAAATCTTGACCTCGGAGAAATCGCCGAGGCCATTGCGACGTCGCAGGCCCACATTCTTGCGACAGTTCCAGGTGTCGGCAAAAAAACGGCGGAACGGGTGTGTTTCGAGTTGAAACAAAAAATTGAAAAATCCGCATCTTCGCCCCTCCGGCCTATGCTCGGCGACAGACAGGTCACAAAGACGGTGCTTGAGGCCCTTGCAGGGCTGGGTTTCTCGCAGGGCGAGGCCATGCGTGCCGTGGCGACGGCTTCCAGACTCGAACCTGACGCGGCCGTTACCGAAGAAGCCCTGTTGCAGGCCGCGCTCAAACGGTTGCAACAAAGGATTTAAGAAAAAGGAGTTTTCCAGATGACTGAGGGTTCCGGACGGATCGTTGACATGTCAGGCAAGGGCACGGAAGAGGATTCCCCGGGCATCAGGCCGGTTTCCCTCGACGGTTTCGTCGGACAGACAGAGCTAAAAAAGAAGCTGGGAATTTATATAAAAGCCGCAAAGATGAGGGGCGAGCCGCTGGATCATTGCCTTTTCTATGGCCCCCCGGGCTTGGGGAAGACGACCCTTGCGGGTATCATCGCCCGGGAAATGAAAGGGCAGATACGGATTACATCGGGACCTGCCCTTGAAAGGGCTGGAGATCTGGCGGCGATACTTTCAAACCTGCAGCCTATGGACGTCCTTTTCATCGATGAGATTCACCGGTTGTCGCCGGTCGTCGAAGAGGTCCTGTATCCGGGCATGGAGGACTTTTCACTTGATATCATCGTGGGAAAGGGCCCGATGGCGAGAAACATCAGGCTGACCCTTCCTCCCTTTACGCTTGTCGGTGCGACGACCAGGCTTGGTCTTATCACTTCTCCGCTTCGGGCCCGTTTCGGGATCGTGGAACAGCTCAACCTTTACAAAGCGGAGGAACTTCAGGAAATTGTCATGCGCGGCGCCGACCTGCTGGGCGTGGAAATTACGGACGAGGGTGCGCAACTTGTAGCTGAACGGGCGCGAGGGACGCCGAGAATCGCGCTCAGGTTGCTCAAGAGGGTGCGGGATGTGGCGGAAGTGAGGGAATATGGGGCGATTGAAGCCTCTCTTGCTGAAAAGGCCCTTGACATGCTCGGCGTCGACAGCAGAGGGCTGGACGAATGTGACCGCCGGTATCTGAGGGTTCTGGTCAACCTGTTCGGCGGCGGTCCCGTGGGGCTTTCCACCCTGTCTGCGGCGCTCCAGGAAGAAAGCCAGACCATTGAAGATATTTATGAACCCTTCCTCATACAGCGGGGATTGATCGAGAGAACGCCGCGAGGCAGAAAAGCCACATCCAAGGGGTATTCCTACCTTGGTGTCGAGGAGCCTCAAAAGGACTTCATTCAGGAACGGTTGGAACTGGCGGATGATGAAGAAGGCTGAAGCGAGAGGTGACGAAACATGATGCAGGGAATCGGGAAGACCTTCCTCCTTGTCGGCGGTATCCTGGTTGTCCTGGGGATTATCCTCATTCTTGCAGGCAGGCTTCACATCCCCTTCGGGAGACTTCCGGGCGACATTGTAATCAGGAAACAGAATTTCGTCGTTTTTGTCCCTCTCCTGTCGATGTTGATCCTGAGCGTCCTGTTAACCCTGATAGTCAACGTCATTTTGAGTTTTTTTCGGTAGTTTTCCGATCTTGAGCCTTGCATGGCGGGAGGATTCGACATGATGTTCCGGCGGATGACAATGTTGCAAAGGGCTTTTGTTCTTTTCGTGTTTCTTGCGGCTGGTGCTGTGGTATTGAGATTGCCGGTTCCGGCCTGTGCCTCAGAAAAACAGATTCGTATCGGCGTGGCCCTCAACGAAACCCGCGGAACGCTTTCGTCGTCGGGAACAATGCATTTCCGGGCCGCTGACGGTAAAAAAATGAGCCGAAAAGGAAGCGTCCCCATTTCAATGGACCGTTCGGGGAACTCCGTCATCGTCGGGAATGCTTCACTCCGGTTGCCGATAGAAATCACCGGGACAAGGCTGCTTCAGTGGGGGGACCATCCGTACCGCGGGACACTGCGGCTTGTGCGGGGACGAAAGGGCTTTACCGTCGTCAACATATTGGGCGTGGAGAACTATTTGCGGGGAGTACTCAAGATGGAGGTTAACCCGGCCTGGGAATTTGAAGTCCTCAAGGCGCAAGCGATCGTGGCACGGACATATGCCCTCAGGAACCTCGGAAAGCATGGAAGCGAAGGCTACGACCTGTGCGCCTTGCCTCATTGCCAGGTTTACCGGGGGGTAAATGCCGAGAATAAGCGCTTGACAGAAGCCATTGAAGCGACGAGAGGCATCGTGGTTTCCACGGGAAGCGGTGCGCTCGCCGTCACCCCCTATCACGCTGACAGCGGCGGGTACACGGCGAACGTGGCCGATGTCTGGGGAGGAAATATTCCCTATCTTGCCTCCCGGCCGGAGCCCTTTGATTATGAATCCCCCTACTCGAACTGGGAGGTTTCCCTGGGATTACGGGAAATCGAGGAGGCCCTCAAGCCAAGAGGTCTCGATGTTGGAAATGTAACGGAAATCCGCGTGCTTTCCACGGACGGGGCCGGACGTGCCGTTTACGTGGGAATCATCGGCGAAAGGGGGCGTGCGAAAATGAAAGCAAGCCATTTCCGGATGGCCCTGGGGAGTTCGAAAATAAAAAGTACTTATTTTACCATTGAACCTGGTGGACGTACCCGGCCCCAGAACGAAGAACCTCCTTTGCCTGAAAGCGGCGGGGTTTCCTTGACCACTTACGATGAACGGGCATTGACTGCGATGATAGAAAGAGGAGTTTTCAGTTCAGACGAATTGATGGACATGCTCCTGAATCCCGGGAAGCGGCAAGACTACCTTCGCCTGGCATTTCAAAGGCAGAGCGGGGTCAGACCCGAAACGAAGAATAACGCGAAAGGCGTCACCTCGGGGAACGTCACTATCCGGGGAAAAGGATGGGGTCACGGCGTCGGGATGTCCCAGTGGGGTGCAAAGAAAATGGCCGAAGAAGGATGGGATTGCCGGAAAATTCTTGGCCATTATTATCCACAGACCCAGCTGAAACGGCTCTACCACTGAAGGAGAGCGTAAGTGACCTCGGGTGCACAGGGGTGTGGTTTGACAGTGGCCTGTCGACATGCTTATGACATCGAAGGATATGATTATGACCTGCCCGGGGAACTGATCGCCCAGAACCCGGCCGAACCCCGTGATGCATCACGTCTTCTGGTCTTGCACCGTGGTTCGGGAAGGATCACGCACTCAGCCTTCAAAAACCTTCCGTTCTTTCTGTCTCCGGGGGACATCCTTGTCATGAATGACACGAGGGTTTTTCACGCAAGATTCCAGGGATCGAAAAAGGGAGGCCGGATTCAAGCGGAGCTGTTGCTTTTGAAACCCCTTGAGGGTTCCGAAAACCGGTGGGAGGCCCTTGTACGCCCCGGAAGACGCTTCAAGCCCGGTTCAGTTATGGTTCTGTCCGATGGGACGGAAGTCCTTGTTTCCGGGGCTGAAAGTGCAGGGACCAGAATGGTCGTCTTTCCGGAAGGCTGTGATGCCAGAAGGCTCATGGAAAAAATCGGAAAAGTTCCGCTTCCTCCGTACATAAGAAAGACCGAAGCCCCTCCGGAGCGATACCAGACGGTTTATGCCGAAAAAGCGGGTTCGGCGGCGGCGCCGACGGCGGGGTTGCATTTCACAGAAAAGGTTTTCCGCTGCCTGGAAAAACGAGGAATCGAGAAGGCCTTTTTGACACTCCATGTCGGTTTGGGGACATTCAGGCCCGTCAAAGACAGGGACATCAGGGATCACGAAATGCACGAGGAATACTGCAGCCTCAGCAACGAAACCGCTGCAAGGATAAACGAAGCCAAAAAACGCGGGAACCGGGTTGTGGCGGTGGGAACGACAGTTGTAAGGACTCTGGAAAGCCTTGCCGGTGAATCGGGAATGGTCAGGCACGGGGACTTGTGGACGAAGGCGTATATATACCCCGGTTACTCCTTCAAAGCCGTTGATGCCATGGTGACAAATTTCCATTTGCCCAAAAGCACGCTGCTTCTGTTGGTATCAGCCTTTGCGGGGCGGGATCTTGTCCTGAAAACCTATAATGAGGCGGTGCGCCTGCGCTACAGGTTTTTTTCTTTCGGTGACGCCATGCTGATCCTTTAGCAGTCAATGGAAGAGGTCCGCTTCCTCGTTCGTTGAAGTTGATCCGCAGAGAAGGATTTTGCCTTCGTCCTTCAGTTTATTCTTGATGCAGTCAAGTTCTATGGACACACCGATTCCGGGTCTCGAATCCACTTCAAAAATGCCGCTGGCCTTTATTTCCTTCAGCGCCCGATAGGCTGTCCTGTCAGAAATTCCGACCATCGAGGCGATTTCGTTAAAGCAGTATCTTTTCCCACCCGATATGGCGTTCTGCAGGAGGCATCCCAAAAGGAGAAGTCGGGCTCCCATGGAAAGATGAAGGGTCATGATGTTGGCAATAGGGACCACGAGGTCCCCCGGAAAGGTTTCCGAAAGAAACGGGGGTGTCTCTTGAGAGATCGAATTCAAAGGGATGACATCTTTTCGACGCCCGAGTTGTTCCACCGTTTCTTCGAGTTTGTGAAGGATTGCCCGGATGTTTTCACCCCCACCCATTCATGCAGCACCCCCAGTACAGGTAATTCTGTCAACTGTCAGATATTCATCTAAGTCCTGTTCGGAATCTTCCTCTTTTGCTGAATCTTTGTCAAATTGAAATCCGTTGAAACCCGCGTTATGCGAGCCAGGAGAGTTTCTTGACAGCTGCAGTAACCTTATATCAGTATGAATGAAGGATGCCCTTAACCTTTTTGCATGACGCCATTTCCCTACAATTGCCCTTCTAAAACGGCTCGTGTCTTCGAACCAACCGGAGGAGAGGCCTTTCAACGAGTAAGGTGACTTTCGGACAAATGTCCAATTGGTCAGAAAAAGCGGTTTTTTTCAATCGAGACATGAAGGGAGAGATTTTCATGAAGATCGGATTTATCGGAATCGGGATCATGGGGAAGCCAATGGTGAAAAATCTTTTGGAGGCGGGAAAATCCGTTGTTGCCTTTGACATCGTGGAGAAAGCCCTTGAGGAGGCTCTTCAGGCGGGAGCCGAAAAGGGATCCTCACCGGAAGATGTTGCCGGAAAAACGGATGTCATCATCACCATGCTTCCGAACTCGCCGCATGTACGGGAGGTCATCTGCGGTGAAAAAGGGATCCTTGAAGCCCTCACTCCCGGAAAAATCGTCGTGGACATGAGCTCCATCGCACCGATTACCTCCCGTGAACTCTGCGCCCTGGTGGAAGAAAAGGGAGCGGACATGCTCGATGCGCCGGTCAGCGGGGGGCAGGAAAAGGCGGAAAAGGGAACCCTGGCCATTATGGTCGGGGGGAAAGAAAGTGCCTACAGGAAAGTGAAGGACATTCTCGATCTTCTCGGGAAAAGCACTCTTGTCGGGGAAAGCGGAGCCGGCCAGGTAACGAAACTCGTCAATCAGACCATCGTTGGCGTGAATATCGCTGCGGTTGCGGAAGGCATGGCCTTTGCGAAGCGTGCGGGAGTGGACCCACAGCGGGTTTTCCAGGCGATCCGCGGAGGGCTGGCAGGAAGCCAGTGTCTTGAGGACAAGGCACCGAGAATGTTTGAGGAGCGGTATGATCCAGGTTTCCGGATCAACCTTCATATCAAGGATCTTAATAATGTCCTTGAAACAGGCAGGGGACTTCACGTTTCCATGCCGCTGACCGCTGCCGTCATGGAAATGATGCAGAATCTCGCCGCCAGGGGGTTTGAGGGGCTCGATCATGGAAGCCTCGGGAAGTATTACGAATTGATCAATAATGTGTCCCTGAAACGGTAAAAAACGGACACCAACCTGCGGTTTGCACGGGAAATAGCCAATCTCCTCATTGGCAGGACCGGTTTGAAGACCGCCTTTGAAAGGTATGCCATGGTGTTTTGAAATCCCGTCGCGGAGGACCGGTCGAAAGATACCACAGGTGACAGAGTATCCGGAGGGGCGTGAGACCAAACAGGATGACAGCCTGGGGAATGGACAGCCTTGCCCCTGCATCGGGATGTCCGCACAGGGTTTTTGTCAGAAAAGACCGGCGAGTGCATAATAGATGATGACGGGGTAAGCCCCGAAGAAGAAACAGGGGGTGGTTCGTATGTGGACATGGGGGACACTCCTGCCTCATGCTCCCATTATCGTCCCTGAAGTCGGCGGCGCGAGAAACCGCGATTGCCGGGCCTCGGTTCGCGCCATGGAGGAAGTGGGACAAGAAACTTTGCCCTTTATTCCATCCTTTCTCCTTGTCCTCGACCCGCATGCACCATTTGCAGGCGGGTGTACCGTCCTTTCGGCCCGGAAGTATTCGGGTTCCATGGCGGACTTTGGCGTCCGGTCCGTAAGCGTCGAAGCCGATGGGGCAGACAAGGAAGGTGAAAGACTTGTCCGGGAAATCGGGCGCTCGTTTCCACTTGAATTGGTTGAAAGAGGGACATTCAACCTCGATTATGGCGCCGTCGTTCCACTTTCATTCCTCAAGAAAGCCTGGGGCCGGATACCCCCGATGCTGCTCATGAATCCCATCGGTCTCGGCTACGAGGAGGCGTGGAATTTCGGGAAGGCCCTTGCAGGGTACGAAAGCGAGGAACACTGGGCTCTCGTGGCAAGCGGCGACCTTTCCCACCGTCTTTCACCCGGCGCGCCGGGAGGGTTCCATCCTGATGGACAGAAGCATGACGAGGCACTTTGCAAGGCCATGCAAAAGGGTACCCCGGAGCCTGTTTTTGCACTTGGGGAAACGGCCATTTCCAGAGCCGGTGAATGCGGGTTGCGTTCCGCGCTGATCTTTCTGGGTCTTTCTGGCGGGAAAGGGGTAAGGCTGCTTTCCTACGAGGGCCCTTTTGGTGTCGGTTACGGTGTCGCCCTCTGGAAAAACCCAGAGGAAGAAAAACAGGAACCATCCACGAAGAAAACGGGAGATGGGCAAATCTGTTCTGCACAGGATCAAGAGGAGGACCCCTGTACCTCACTCGCCAGGCGTGTTCTCGAGCAATACCTTGAAACAGGCGTAAAACCGGAAGCGGAAGGACTGATCGGTGAAACTGAAAAAGGCCTCCTCAGGGAGAAAAAAGCCTGTTTCGTCTCTTTGAAGAAACCCGACGGTGCGTTAAGAGGCTGTATAGGCACCATCGAACCCTCCAGGGCCAGCCTGGCCCATGAGATTGTGGAAAACGCTTGTGCCGCGGCGACACGGGATCCAAGATTTCCTCCTGTTACACGGGAGGAGCTTGAAGAACTCATTCTCTCCGTGGATGTTCTTTCGATGCCGGAACCAGTAAGTTCCACAGGGAAACTTGATCCCCAAAAATATGGTGTCATCGTGACGAAAGGATCCCTTCGCGGGGTTTTGCTTCCTGATCTTCCGGGGGTCGGAACTGTTGAGGAACAGTTGGGGATCGCCATGAGAAAAGCAGGGATAACGAACCCTGATCATGTGCAGATCAGCAGGTTCACCGTGGATCGTCATTCGGAGAAAGGAGGACGATGATCCCGTGAACAAGGGACCGGCAAAAGAGACGGGTCGGCCTGCGCTCTGGTGGCATCGCGAGAACACCGGGCTTCGTTGCGGTCTTTGTCCTCACGCATGTCTTGTCGGTGAAAATGGTAGGGGACGCTGCCTGGTAAGAAGAGGAACCACCGAGGGCCTGGTTACCGACAATGACGGCAGGGTCGCTGCTGTGGCCCTTGACCCGGTGGAGAAGAAACCCTTGTTTCACTGGAGGCCGGGAACCCGGATCCTGTCGCTGGGAACCATCGGCTGCAATCTGGAGTGCCCCTTTTGCCAGAACTGGGAGCTCGCGAGTGCTTCAAAGAGTGTGCGACTTTCGGATATGGAACCCGAAGATGTTGTTCTTCTCGCAAAACGTGAAAAAACAGGTTCGGTGGCCTTTACCTACAATGAACCGACGGTCTGGTATGAATTTGTCTTCAGGGTTTCAAAGCGTTTGAGGCAGGAAGACCTTGCAGTTGTTCTTGTGACCAACGGCTACATCCGGCAAAAACCCTGGGCAGAACTGCTCCCGCTGGTTTCCGCCATGAATGTTGATCTGAAAGGCTTTTCCGAGGATAGTTACCGTCGCGTCGGGGGAACCCTCGGACCGGTTCTGGAAAGGATTGATGAAGCACTCGAGGCGAAAGTCCATGTGGAGCTCACCCATCTCGTTGTACCGGGCATCAATGATAACGATGATGAATTCCGCGCCATGGTCGACTGGATCGCTGAACGGTCGCCGTCCATACCGTTGCACGTTTCACGATATTTCCCGAATTACAACTGGAATCGGCCTCCCACGTCAGTGGAGCTTCTCAAACGATACGCCTCATACGCCGGGTGCAAGCTCCAGTACGTGTATCTTGGAAACGTCGATGAAGAAGCCAAAACGACCTGTCCTGGATGTGGGGCGACGGTCATGAAAAGACGGGGATACCGGACGGAGAAAACCGGAATTGACGAAAACGGATGCTGCCGTTCCTGTAATACCCCTTTGGGTATTGTCATGAAATGATTTTCCGTATACCCTTTTGGGCAGGGAAAGGAACGATCAGAATCGGCTGTATGCCGGTTTCATGCGGGAGCTGATGGGAATGGAGGATTCACTCAAGCTGAACGGGCATTCCTTGCATCTCGATGACATAATCAACGTGGCTCGACACGGGCAAAAGGTGGAACTGGACGATTCCGCCGTTGCCTTTGTTGAACGTGGTTCCGACATGGTGGCATCCTGGGTCCGGGAAGGGAAGTCCATCTATGGTGTGACGACGGGATTCGGCGATCTCGCGTCCACGGCGATCCCGCCAGAAAAAAGCGAACAGCTGCAGGAAAACCTCCTGAAAAGCCATGCGTGCGGTGTTGGTGACCCTTTCCCCGAGGACGTCACCAGGGCGATCATGCTTCTCAGGGTGAACACCCTGATTCGAGGGTTTTCCGGAATTTCGCTCAGGACGCTTCAACAGCTTGTCAATTTTCTCAATCTCGGGATACATCCCGTTATTCCGGAACAGGGTTCGGTGGGCGCGAGCGGGGATCTTTGCCCTCTTTCTCATCTCGGCATCTCACTCCTCGGGCTTGGAGACGTTTTCTATGAAGGGAAAAGGATGCCCGCTTCGGAGGCATTGCGAAAGACGAACCTTGAGCCTGTAAGACTCGGTCCCAAGGAAGGACTGGCACTCAATAATGGAACGACGGTCATGACCGCCGTCGGTGCCCTTGTCTTACATGATGCACTTGAGCTGATCCCCCTCGCGGATGTTGCCGCTGCGCTTTCACTGGAGGCTCTGAGGGGGGTGCCCTATGCCTTTGATCCGAGGACCCATGAACTTCGGCCTCACGAGGGACAGCAGATTGTAGCAAGGAACATCCGGGCCCTGATAGAGTCCAGTGAGATCATAGAAAAACACAAGCATGACAGGGTACAGGATGCCTACTCACTCCGGTGTGTGCCGCAGGTGCATGGCGCAAGTCGTGACGCCCTGCAATATGTAAAGTCAAAGATCCAGATCGAGATTAATTCGGTGACCGATAATCCGCTGATTTTCCCCGCAGAAAGCGAAGCGATCAGCGGAGGAAATTTTCATGGACAACCTATAGCATTGGCCATGGATTTTCTGGGGATCGCCCTTTCGGAAATCGGGAATATTTCAGAAAGGCGCGTTGCACGACTGGTGGATCACAAGTTGTCCGGTCTACCTCCCTTTCTCATCTCAGAAAGCGGTGTCAACAGCGGTTTCATGATTCCCCAGTACGTTGCAGCGGCTCTGGTATCCGAAAACAAGGGACTTTCCCATCCTTCATCGGTAGACTCGATCCCGACTTCAGCAAACCAGGAAGACCATGTGTCGATGGGGATGTACGCCGCCAGAAAAGCATCAAGCATCCTGAAAAATGTGAGGAATATACTGGCCATCGAATTCCTGACGGCAGCTCAGGGACTCGACTTCCTCAAGCCTCTTCGTCCCGGCAGGGGAACGGGGAGCGTCTACGGGGCAATCCGGGATGAAATACCTTTTATACAAAAAGACGAATACCTTCACCCTCTTATCCAAAAGACGGCCTGGCTCGTTGCCGAAGGAAAATTACTCGAAGCGGCAAGAGAGGCAGTTGACGAACTGTGGTGACCCGTCTGTCTCGAAAGAGGCAGTCTGATGGCCCCTCTTCCAGACTGATGAAAACGGCACGGCGAGAGACAGCAGGATCTGTCCTCGCCGTGTTTCGCTCATGAAGTTTTTGCAAAGGAGAATGACGGTATGGGGAGAGAGGAATCAGGCGGTATGGGAAAACGGGCTTTTGGATTCGCGGTTTCCGCGGCGATGCTGTTTTTTGTCACCGGGTATTACGTTTTTCTCGTTTCGGAAGTCCCGAAACTGATGGTTGAAAAGACCCGATACGGCAAAGGACCGGAGGTTTTCGTCCAGGTTCAGCCAGGCCAAAGCGCTTCCGGTGTCGCAAAGGGTTTTTCCGCTGCAGGCATTGTGGACGACCCTGAAGCACTCGCCTTCTGGATGGCCCGTCTCGGTATTGACAGGGCGATACGGCCGGGAACGTACTCGATCAGAAAAGGAAGTCCCTGGGAAGTTGCGAAACAGATGGAGCAGGCCGAACCTGAAACGGATTTGCTGACAATTTTGCCAGGTGCGACATGGGAGAGTCTTTTGGACGTCCATTCCGTTTCACCAGGAGAATTGACAGCCCTTCTGGAGGAAGATTCGAACTACCCTGAAAAAGTTCGTCCCTTTTTACCTGAATCGGCCAGAAGCAGGCTTTCGTTTCTTCTCCCCGACACGTACCAGGTGGTGCCCGGAGAAACGGGATTCAGGCAACTAATACAAGGCGCTTCCAGGGCATGGTGGAAAAAAGTCGGTGTCAAAGCCGTCCAATCAGGCAAGGCTGCAAAAGCCGACGAAATGCTCAAGAGCGCCATCGTGGCCTCTCTTGTAGAAAAAGAAACGGGAATCGACGAGGAGCGTCCTGTCATCGCAGGAGTGATTGAGAACAGGCTTCGCGAGGGCATGCCGCTGCAGATAGATGCGACTGTGGTATATGCCTGGAACCTGCGAGGTGAGATTCTTAACCGCGTTTTGTATCGACATCTGGAAATAGATTCCCCTTATAACACGTACAGGATTTCTGGTTTGCCGCCAGGCCCGATCTGTATTCCTTCGAAAGAATCCTGGGAAGCCGCCTTCCGACCCGAAACGACCCCTTATCTTTTCTATGTCGCCGATACAACGGGGCGACACCGATTCAGCCGAACCTATACGGAACATCTGAAGGCCGTACAGGAAATCAGAAACACAAAGGACTGACCCCTTGTGCTGACGTTTTCCTGACTCGAAAAAAGTTGAAATGTGAGGAATGCCCAATGGATGAACTCTTTGACCTCAGTGAAATGCTTACCCGAAGTGGTGCCGACTTCGGTGATATCTACGCCGGAAAATCCCTGATTCACTCGGTGGAATACGAGAACGGGAGACTGGAAGAGACAACAACGAGCAGAACCAGCGGGACGGGCGTGCGGCTGCTTTTCAAGGATTCGACGGTTTATACCTATTTGCCCGGGACCCAGGTGAAGGAAGCCTCAAAAGGTGTTCTCGATTGCCGTGGGAGACACGATGGATCCGGTGGGAATTTTTCGCGGAAGGGTCTGACATCCGCCAAGGACCTCGTCTTTGGTGATCCGGGTATCTCAATGGTGGAGACAGATCGTCTGGAAAAAGTGGACCGCCATCTTCGCGGGAAGTCATCTTTGGTGCGACAGGTAAGGTTGAGATTCGGCACCGTCGATTCGGGTATTACCATCATTACTTCGGAAGGCGCCGTCATCAGGAAGAGACGACAAGCCACAAGGTTTTCCGTGCATGTCGTGGTGGAAGAAAAAGGTTCACTTTTCACGGGACACGAAGTGCGGGCATTTTCCGTAGATGCGGGCAGGTTTCTTGAAACAGGGGACCTTGTAGAAACGGGGGAAAAAGCGCTGAAAAGGGCGTTGCTGCAGTCAGGTGCCGTTTTGTGCCCGGCGGGTGTCATGCCTGTGATTCTCAGCGGCCGTGCGGGAGGGACGATGATTCACGAAGCCTGCGGACACGGCCTCGAGGCGGATATTCTGGAAAAGGATTATTCCGTGTATCGGGGAAAAACAGGACAGACCGTCGCGAGCGAGCTTGTAACCCTTGTAGATGACGCGACCATTCCCGAGCTGTATGGAAGTTACGTCTTTGACGATGAGGGGACGCCCGCCGGAAGAACGGTTCTCATCGAAAACGGGGTACTTCGCAGCCTGTTGACCGATATAGAGACGTCAAAGAACCATGGGCTGCCCCGAAGCGGCAACGGGAGACGTGCTTCCTGGAGTGTCCCTCCGATGCCGAGAATGTCCAATACCTTTATAATGGGTGGCGAACAGGAACCGGAAGAAATTATGGACTCCATGAAAGAAGGGCTGCTCGTTTGCAAAATGGGGGGCGGAGAGGTTCACCCGACAACAGGAGACTTCGTTTTTCACGTGGAGGAAGGGTATCTTGTGAAAAATGGAAAGAAAGGAAAGCCTGTCAAGAATGCCATATTGACAGGTAATGGACCGGAGGTCCTCAAACGCATCAGTGCAGTGGGAAGTGACCTGCATTTTGAATCGGGCGTTTGCGGCAAGTCCGGGCAACACGTGCCCGTGACAGATGGCCAACCTACCATTCTCGTCGAGAGATTGACCGTAGGGGGAAGCGATACGGCGGATGAACATCCTCGGCATTTTTCGTAAGGGAGACAAAAAGAAAGGAAAAAGTCAAAACGGCAGAAAGGCTCCGGCCAGGAAACCGAACGGGGGGGATGTCCTTTTTCCCGGAATGCTCCCCGGCGGCGGGAAAACCGTCCGGCTGATTCTTGTTTCGTTGCTTCTGGTGAACCTTTTTCTCCTGGCGTCCTTCTTCAGATTCCAGACCGGGGAGATTGGAGCCTGGGTCAACAGGTTCCTTGTGGACGTATTCGGGGGCGGGATCCTCGTTCTCCTCGTGTATGGACTGTATGTGCTTCCCCTTGCCCTTTTTGGAAAAACCGGGAATTCCTCCTTGAGAGAGAGCGCCGGGACGGCCTGTCTCTATTTGTGTGCCGCACTGGTGCTGGGCATGCGAGAACAAATTCCCGGTACGGCCGGCATTTACTTGCTGAACCCGGGCGTGATCGGCCGTCTTGCCGTGAAGGGCCTTTTCCGCTATGTAGGGGTCACTGGGACGATCATTACGGGTTTCGCTCTTCTGTTCGCCGCAGTGTGGTTTTTCGGTGTCGTTTCGAAAAGTGACCTTCGGAACCTGATTCTTCTGCCAGGGAATTTTGCAAAAAAGACCTTCCCAGGGCTCGGGCAACGAAAAACCGGGGCTCGGGAAGCAAGGGAAACCATGTCACGAGAGGAGAATACGGGGAGGCCGGGGCGTGATATGCGCAAGACGATCCCTTCCAGCCGCGGAAAAGGGGAAGGACTTGTTCTCATCAGGAGGCACAAGGGTGAAGAAATCCAGCACCTCGAGGCATCACCCGAGGATGACGGTTTTTCCGTCGATGACGATGCCGAAGAATTCGGCGAGGATTCCGGCGGTCCCGAAGGGACCGGCCTTTTCGACGGTGTGGATGTTGAGGCCGGTCGTTTCCCTCCACCCCTGGAACTTCTCGGGGAAAGGGGCGACTATTTTGAAGATGTCGATGAGGAGGAGATAGCCGAAAACGGCCGGCATGTCATTTCAACTTTGAAGGAATTCAACATCGAAGCCGAACTTGCAGAGACCATTGTGGGCCCCACGGTCATTCAATACAGGCTGCAACTGGCACCTGGAGTCAAGGTGAGCCGGGTATCGGGGCTTGCAAACGACATGGCGGTGGCCCTTGCGGTACCAAGCCTTCGGGTGGAAGCGCCCATACCGGGGAAGCCCTATATCGGCATAGAAGTTCCGAACCCCTCACGAAAGCCCGTGAACCTGAGATCGATCCTAGAGCATTCTTCCTTTTCAGATGGAGGCAATGAGCTGCCTCTCGGAATCGGAGTGGCCGTTGACGGTCGCCATTTGACCATCGGACTGGAAAAATTGCCCCATTTGCTTGTTGCCGGAACGACCGGTTCCGGGAAAAGCGTCTTTATCTCATGCTGTATCGCTTCCTTGTGTTATGCGCGAAAGCCCGATGAAATGAAACTCCTTCTCATAGATCCGAAGCGGGTCGAGATGAAAATATACGAACGCCTTCCCCATACCCTTATACCCCCGGTGGTCGATGCCAAGAAGGCCGTCCATGCCCTCGGTTGGGCCATCAGGGAGATGGAAAAGCGTTACGAGCTTTTCGCTCAGGCACGAGTGAGGAACCTCAAGGGATACAACGCGAAAGCCCTCCCGAAAGACAGGCTTCCCGCCATCGTCATCATTATCGATGAGCTCGCAGACCTTATGTTTACATCGCCCAAAGAGGTCGAGGATTATATCTGCCGGCTTGCCCAGATGGCAAGAGCCACCGGCATTCATCTCATCATTGCGACCCAAAGACCTTCCGTCAATGTCGTTACGGGACTCATCAAGGCGAATGTTCCCGCCAGGGTGGCCTTTACGCTTCCATCCCAGACGGATTCAAGGACGGTGCTTGACATTTCGGGGGCCGAAAAGCTTTTGGGAAGCGGGGACATGCTGTTTTCGACGCCAAGGCTTTCCAAACCCGTGCGACTGCAGGGACCGATGCTGGAAGAAAGGGCGACGAACCGGTTTCTGGAGTACCTGGTTTCTCTTTTCGGGGAACCGGAGCATATCGACCTGGATGAAGAACTGGATTCGAAGGGTGGGCAGGATACGCCCTTTTTGGATGACCCTCTCGTCGAAGAGGCTGTGAACATCATCCTTCAATCGGGCATCGCTTCGGCAAGCAGGCTGCAAAGGCAGCTCAGGATAGGATTTACCCGGGCGGCCCGGCTGGTGGATACCATAGAGCAAATGGGCATTGTCGGGGCCCAGGACGGCGCCCGCCCGAGAGAGATCCTCGTGGATGAGGACGAGGCCCAGCAGATACTTGAAGAACATTTGCGGGGCGGAATGTGATGTCGACAAAGCTGTGTTTGCCCCAGGTAATCGTGTGCAAGAAGGGCAAAGCCTCGACGAAACCCCTGCTCATGGTTGCCGGGGGCAGACAGGTTAGCGGAAAATGGCTTCGCGGGACTTCTCCTGCGTGCTGTGCGGTCTGGGCGGTCGACAAGGGTGCGGCGTACTGCAGGGAGGCCGGCCTGATTCCCGACCTTTACGTCGGAGACAAGGACAGCGTCGGCGGAAAAGTGCTGCAGTGGCTTGTTGAGGCGGATGTAAAAAGGCTGGAATTTCCTGCGGAAAAAGATTCTACCGACCTGCAGCTGGCACTTCGGGAAGCCGGGAAGCGTTTCAAGGATGTGAGCGTCCTCGTGACGGGAAGCTGGGGAGGACGTTTTGACCACCTGATGAGTGCCCTTTATTCTTTGGCCTCATCATGCAGTCGGGGCCTTTCCCCCTGGGGGATGGCAGATGAAAAGGAAGTTTTGCTTTTGCTGCAGGGAAGAGGGAGGGTTTCCCTGGAATTTCTTGAAGCCCCCTTCAACCTTTCGCTCCTGGCACTGTCACCGAGATGCCTCGGTGTATCCATCAGCGGTGTTCGATGGGAGCTCGACAGCACGGAACTCCGGCTTGACGAACCCTATGCCGTGAGCAACCGGGTTCTTCCCGAAGTCGAAAGAAGTGGAGAAGGGGTGGAGGTTACTCTTGATAAGGGGCTGCTGGGCCTGTATCTTGACTTCTGGTCGGAAAAGGGAAAAGAGGACTGTGCCTAGACAGCCCTCTTGACTTTGCCCGAGCGGAGGCAACGGGTGCATATCTTCATCCTTCGGGTGTGACCGCCGCCAAGGTCCACTTTCACGGTCTGGAGATTGATCATCCAGCGTCTCCTGGAGTGCCTGTTCGAGTGGCTGACGGTGTTGCCCGTCGCCGGGCCGCGACCGCAGCATTCACAAATTTTGGACATGGTGAATTCCTCCTCGTTGCGTTCCTTGCGCTTCAAAACGGAGAGAATTGTATCATGGCCTTCACAAAAACTGCAAGAAGGTCCTGCAACGGGTGTTTTCAGGACCTTGGGATCGGGGGGAGTCCAGCGTGACCTTTACGGAAGACATGAAACGGCTCCAGGAAATTGTCGAAACCCTTGATTCAGAGGCGATGCCCCTCGAGGAATCGCTTTCGCTCTTTGAGGAGGGAATCAGTATCGTCAAAAGATGTCAGCTGTTTCTGAACGAGGCCGAACAGAAAATCCGGTTACTCTCCGATGATGCTGACGATGTTGTCGGAAGCCCGTGGGATCCGCGTGAACAAGGTGGGTCGGTCGATGAAGAATGATCTTCAGGGTTTCGAAAATTATCTCCAGGCGACGGTCGAAAAGGTCGAACATGCGCTCAAACAATTTGCTTTGGAAAAACCACCGGCTGTTCCGTCACTTCTTTGGGATGCCATGGCCTATTCCCTTCTTGCGGGGGGCAAACGGGTCAGGCCCTATCTGGTGCTCGAAAGCAGCCGCATTTTCGGCGTTCCGGAAGAGGATGGCTTGGCCCTGGCGGTGGCATTGGAGATGGTCCATACGGCTTCGTTGATTCATGACGATTTGCCCTGCATGGACGATGACGTCTTGAGGCGAGGAAAGCCGACGAATCATATGGTTTTCGGCGAGGGGATGGCTCTTCTGGCGGGAGATGCCCTCCTTGTGTCGGGGCCCGGTCAGGCGGTGAGGAAAATCAAAGCGAACGGGTTCGTTCCGGACGCACGGATACTGGCGGCGCTGCAAATGATCCTCGATGCCGCAGGCCCTGCGGGAATTTGCGGCGGCCAGACCCTTGACACCGAAGGGTCGGAACGTTCCGGAGCATCCCCATGGCGGATCGCCTACTGGAAAACGGCCGTCCTGCTCCGTGCCTGTGTTATGGCTCCGGCATGCCTCGGGGGCGCCTCGGACAAGGAATTGCAATGTCTTTCGTCCTACGGGGCCCATCTGGGGGTTGCCTTCCAGATTGTAGACGATATTCTCGATGTTTCGGGAAAGGTGGAACAGCTTGGAAAGACGCCGGGGAAAGACGCCCTGCAAAAGAAGAATTCCTTTGTTCATCGGTGGGGTCTTGAGAACGCACGCAAGATGGCGGCTGACCAGTCCAGAAGATCCAGGGCGGCCCTTTCGGGGATAGGAAGGGACACGGCGACCCTTGAAGGAATCGTTGATTACCTGGAGGCGAGAAGTGCGTGATGCGGGAGGATCCTGTATGGCGATTCTAGAGGAGATAGCTGATTACAGGGATCTGAAAGAGCTGGACACGTGGGGGCTCTCTTGTCTCTGCGAAGACATACGCAAGGAAATAATAGATACGGTAACTCAAAACGGCGGCCACATGGGATCATCCCTGGGCGCCGTCGAACTGATCGTCGCATTGCTTCGGGTTTTTGACCCTGCGGAAGACAGGATTATCTTCGATGTCGGCCATCAGGCCTATGCCTACAAGATCCTTACGGGAAGGAAAAAAAGGTTCCGGACCCTGAGACAGTGGGGAGGCATAAGCGGTTTCCCGTTGCTTCAAGAGAGTTCATTTGATCATTATTGCGGGGGACACAGCAGTGTATCCCTGTCGGCGGCCCTCGGCTATGCAAAGGCGCGAGACCTGCAGCGACAAAAACATCAAGTGGTTGCCGTCATTGGCGATGGATCCCTTATTAACGGTGTTGCACTGGAAGCCCTGAACAATGTGAAGGAAGCCGGGTCTAAAGTCATTATCATTCTGAACGAAAACCGCATGTCGATCAGTCCCAACATCGGTGGGCTCGCAGATTATATCGCACGAATGAGTGTTCATCCCGCTTACAGGAAACTGAAAGCCGTCATCAAGCAGCATTGCAAAAACCTGCCGAAGGGGCAGAGTATTGAAAAGACCCTTTCCCGCCTGAAGCAGTCACTAAAGCACCTGCTGCAACCTGAAAACATGTTTGAGGAGCTGGGTATCAGTTACTGGGGGCCTTTTGACGGCCACGACCTTCAGGAGATGGAGGACATTTTCCGTTTGGCCGGCCTTTACGACAAGCCGCTTCTTCTCCATGTGGTGACACGAAAGGGTAAAGGTTTGGCTGAGGCTGAAAGGGACCCCGAAAAATATCATGGTCTCCCCCCAAAAGAGAAAGAATCCTGCCCTGAGGCCGGCGAGGTCCAGTGGTCCGAAAAAAGCTGGAGTTCCTTTTCGGCCGACATTATCGAAGAGATGGCGCGTCGGGATGAAAGGGTCGTCTGTCTGACGGCGGCCATGAAATCAGGTTCCATGCTCGAGTCATTCAGCAGGGCCTTTCCGGACCGCTTTTACGACGTGGGAATCGCCGAAGAACATCTTCTGAGCTTTGCAGCCGGAATGGCTCTTGGAGGGCTCAGACCCGTGGTGTCGATCTATTCGACTTTCTTGCAGAGGGCCATGGATCAGCTGGTTCTCGATGTCGCGATGCAGAAACTTCCTCTCATTATTGCCGTTGATCGGGCAGGACTGGTCGGCGAGGATGGACCGACCCACCACGGGCTTTTCGATGTTTCATGGTGCTCGGTAATACCGGGTTTGACCTTGATGGCTCCGAGGGATGTTGACGAAATGGAATGGATGTACAAGGAAGCCTTGGGCCGGGGATGCCCTTGCCTGATCCGCTACCCGAAAGGCAGGGCGGTGGAGCGGGCGGGACGATTGCCGGCCGGAATGCCGGGGTGGGGAAAAGCCGCGATATTGCGGGAGGGAGACGAATGGGCCCTTTTTGCCTACGGTGCAACGGTTCCGCTGGCCCTGTCCGCCTGCGAGGCTGCGGGGAAGGCTGGGGTGCCGGAACCCGCCATCGTGGACCTTCGCTTTCTCAAACCTCTTGACATTGAAACGATCACGGGAATTCTTGCATCCAGCTCTTTTGCCGTCGTTCTCGAAGAAGGAAGCCGGAAAGCCGGTGTGGGAGAGCGGATTGGATCCCTTTCAGGGTCGGGAAAAGACCTTTGCCCAGTGCACAGCATTGCAGTTTGCGACACATTTGTTCCACAGGGCTCGAGAACGAAGCAATGGGAGTACTGTGGCCTGACCGCCGAAAGCGTGGTGAACCTGTATCGTGCCGCCAAAGCGGGAACGCCTTGACAAGCTTCTCGTTGAAAAAGGATTTGTTTCGGGGAGATCAATGGCCAGGGAGGTGATCCTGTCGGGAAAAGTCCTGGTAGACGGGTTCCCCCTGAAAAAGCCGGCTTCCCTGGTTTACAGGGATTGCTCCATCAAGGTGACCGGCAAAAGACAGGAATGGGTCAGTCGCGGGGCCTGGAAACTCATGCGGGCACTTGACTCTTTCGGAATTTCCGTCGAGGGGAAAACCTGTGTCGACATTGGTGCGTCCACCGGTGGATTTACCGATGTCCTGCTCCAAAAAGGGTCAAAAAAAGTGTATGCTGTCGATGTCGGGTACGGGCAACTGGCATGGAAGCTTCGAAATGACCCGCGAGTTATCGTCATGGAGCGGACGAACGCCAGGGATTTGAAACCGGCATCCTTTGAAGGTGTCTCCATCGTTACGGTGGATGTCTCCTTCATTTCCCTGCGACATATCCTGCCCGTTGTTGACGCCGTCCTTGCAAAGGGTGGCATCTGTGTCACACTGGTCAAGCCCCAGTTTGAAGCCGGCAGGGAAAAGGTCGGCAAAAAGGGCGTCGTGAGGCATCGGGCTGTGCATGAAGAGGTTCTCCGCAGCCTTTGCGCATTTCTTCTGGATGCCACCAGCCTTTCCGTCGCGGGAATCGATGTGTCTCCCCTTTTGGGGCCTGAAGGAAACAGGGAATTTCTCATGCATCTTGTCAAGGAGGAAGGCCCTGCCGGGTCCCGGAAAGGCTGTCTCGACGAAGTCGAACTGGAGCGAAGGATCGTTCAGACAGTCGAAGAGGCACATTCACCCGGTTTTTTCGAGGGCGGACAACAAGACGAAAGGGGGCGGGAAAGGTGAAGAAGCCTGCCAAGATTGGAATGCTTGTGAACACCCAGAAACATGAAGCCCTGAAACTTGCCGCACAGCTTGTGAACTGGGGCAGGAAGAACGACATTCCCTTCCTGTTTCCGCCTCATGAAGCACATGTCCTCGGTGAGCCGGAAACGCCTGACGCCGAATGGAAGGATGCTGTGGATGTAGCGGTCATCCTTGGAGGCGACGGGACCTTTTTAAGGGCGACCCGGTATGTCCTGGGTCATGACATCCCCCTGTTCGGAATCAACGTAGGGCACCTTGGATTTCTTTCCTGTGGCGACGCGAGAGAAGCTTCAGAAAATGTCCGCAGAATTACAAAAGGTGAATACCTGCTGGAAAAACGGTCGATGCTTCATGGAGTCGTCTACAGGGGAGACACAAAGAAACATGAAGTCTTTGCCCTCAACGACCTTGTCATCACGAAGGGCCCTTTTGCACGCCTGATCTCCCTGGCTATATCCGTGGGAAACAGGCAGCTCAGTGTCATGAGGGCCGACGGCATCATCCTCGCGACACCCACGGGTTCCACGGCGTATGCCCTATCCGCGGGAGGGCCGATCGTCCCTCCCCATGTCCACTGTGTCCTGGTGGTGCCGATTTGTGCTCATACTTTGTATTCACGGCCCATGATTTTCAGTGACCGGGATGTGGTCACCATTACCCCGGAGGGGCAGCACCGGGAGATCATGCTGACCCAGGACGGCCAGCTCGGTTATGAAATCCTCCCTGGTGACAGCGTCAGTGTCTCCCTTGACAGAAAGCGGCAAATCAGCGTCATCACAATGCCTGGGAAGGACTATTACTCGCTCTTGCAGGAAAAGTTCCGGTGGGGTCATCAATATGAATGAGGATGATTTCGGGAGTGAATGACAGGAGATGCTCGAAGAGCTGCACGTAAAAAACATCGGCGGCATTCAGCAGGCGGATCTTCACCTGCGCGGATCTTTTATTGCGATTACCGGGGAAAGCGGAGCGGGAAAGAGCAGTCTCATCCGGGCGCTCGAGCTTGCCAGCGGGAAACGCGCTCATGCTTCGCTGATCCGGGCAGGCAATGATCAAGCCGAGGTTCAAGCCATTCTTGCGCCGGGGCACGAGTCTGGGGACTTCCCCGAAGAATTCCGGCCCCAGGAGGGCATTCTGGTGGTTCGCCGCGTTCTTTCCAGAACAGGACGGACAAAAACCTATATACAGGACAGACCTGTTTCGCTGAACGTGCTGCAGAAGATGATGGACCCCTGTATCGGGATACAAAGCCAGTTCGCTCAGCTGGACCTCCTTGACCCACGGAGGCAACTGAATCTTGTCGACGCCCGGGGCGGACAGGCTGTGACTTCGCTCAGGGAGAAACTCCGGCAAAAGGTTTCGTCCGCCTTGAAAAAAGAACGGGAATACGCCGCCCTTGTGAAAAGAAGGCAAGAAATAGAGGAGCGCTTTGAAGGTGCTGAAGAAATTCTGTCGAGAATCCGTTCTCTTCATCTCGACGAAAAGAGCGAAAAGCGATGGGAAGAAACTCTTCGCAAAACACAACAAAAGGTTTCAAGATCGGAAAAAATCCTGGCGATTTATGATGAACTGACAGGTGGCAGCGCCGGAGAAGGCCTCAGAAGCAGGCTCGAAATGATGATTTATGAATTGAAAAACCTTCTGGATTCGGAGGCAAAAGAAAACCTTGAAGGGTTTGCGGAAACGCTCGTCAACGGGTTGAGGTCCATAGAGGATCTTTGCGAGAAACATCTGGAATCGGAGGATTTGCAAAAGCTTCAGGAATCTTTTACATCCCTGGAACGACGGATGGGGATTCTCAGAAAACTCAAACGTGTGACACATTCCGAAACGGCCTCTGACCTTGCAGAGTATGAACGGCAGGCGACGAAAGAGCTGCAATGGCTGAAAAACAGCAGGGAAAGACTGTTGTCCCTTCAGCAGGAATGTGCGGCATTGAAAAAAGAGGTTTCACGTCTGGCCCTGGACCTCAGGAAAGCTCGCAAAGAGGCGGCTGGAAGCCTGGAAAATGCCGTGAATGCTGTACTCGGAAACCTTGGTATGGAAACCTTCAAATTCGGAGTCGACCTGTTCCCGACCGAAAAGGTAAGGTTTCATGGTGCTGACGACGTGGACTTCTTCCTCTCCGATGGAGCCAGCTTGAAGGACTCGGTGGCCAAAGTTGCTTCCGGAGGGGAACTGAGCAGGTTGCTTTTGGCATTGCAATGTGCTTCACCCCGTGAAATGCTGCCTCCGGTTCTCGTGTTTGATGAAGTGGAAGCGGGACTCGGCGGCAAGGCTGCTATGCTGTCCGGATACAAGCTGCGGGAGCTGGCGGAGGATTGCCAGGTAATCCTGGTGACCCATGAAGCTTCTATCGCCGCCCTCGCCGATCAGCACTTCAAGGTGGAACGGACAGGGGATGTCACCAGGGTTGTTGAAATATCAGGAGAAAACAGGGTTGTGGAAATTGCCAGAATGCTTGCGGGAGACCATGAGGCGCCGGAAGCCCTTGTCCATGCACGATCTCTGGTTGCCGCCACCGGGAAATGACAGGACGTTTTATGGTATAATGCACATTCGGTCGGAACGCCTTGACGCAAAGGGCCCGGCACTTTACAATCCAGTAGCTGCAAGGAAAAACGCATGGAAAGGGCTTGCAAGTTCTCCCAGGGAGACGCCCTCTGTTCCAGCGGAAGGAGGATATGCATGTACGCGGTTATTGAAACGGGAGGCAAGCAATACAGAATCGCCTCGGGGGACGTCATCGACGTTGAGAAGGTCCAGGGGGAGCCCGGCGACAAGGTCGAGCTCGACAAGGTTTTGATGGTTGCTGGGGACGAAGATGTTTCCATTGGAGCACCGTACCTGGAAAATGCGCGGGTTCGGGCAGTGATCGACAAGCAGGGCAAGGGAAAGAAAATTACCGTTTTCAAATACAAGAACAAGTCGAAGCAATCGAGAAGGACCCAGGGGCACAGACAGTCTTTTACGAGGCTTCGCATCGAGGAAATTGAAGCCTGATGCATTGAAATTTAAAAATGACAGATATTCGTATGACCCGAAGGGGAGGCCGGACCCGGAGCATCGAGATTCGGGGACACTCAGGTTTTGCGCAAAAGGGCGAAGATATCGTCTGTGCAGGGCTTTCAACGATAATCCAGTCTCTGGCCATTGGTATGAATGAAATTCTGGGGCGCACCGACGTGGAAGTTGAAAAAGACACTGAAAGCGGGTTCATGTCGGTCACTCTTGGTGGACCTGAAGAGAGATGTGCAACGGTACTCATGGAGACGGCGGCGGAAAGCCTGCGGGCGATGGCCGAATCATATCCGTCACATGTTCGGATTACGGAGGTGGACCAGGATGAAGTTTTTTGATCTGCAGCTTTTTGCCCATAAAAAGGGACAGGGCAGCACGGCAAACGGCCGCGACAGCGTCAGCAAGCGTCTCGGCATCAAGCGCTCCGACGGCCAGGTAGTCAAGGCCGGGAATATCCTCGTCAGGCAGCGTGGAACGAAATACCACCCGGGAATGAATGTCGGACGGGGGAAGGATGACACCCTCTTCGCGCTTTCCGCGGGGAAAGTCCGCTACCAGACAAAAGCCGGAAGAACATTCGTCGCAGTAGAGCCGCTTGTTCCAATGGCCTGAAAGGACAGAATGGAAATCTTTTACCGTCAGGAAGAAATGGCAGAAAAAGAGCCGCGAAGCGGCGTTCACTGGAAAACAGCGGGCCTGGACCATTTGGTGGGCCCGCTTTCTTTACCTGCGGCACAGGTGGTGTACTGTCCATGAAATTCATAGATTCGGCAAAAATCCTTTTTATCGCCGGAAAGGGCGGCAACGGCTGTGTCAGCTTCCGTCGAGAAAAATACGTGCCCAAAGGCGGGCCTGACGGCGGTGACGGTGGGAACGGCGGTAATATCGTCCTGGAGGCGGATGAAAGCCTTTTCACCCTTGCCGATTACCGGTATGCGCGCCGCTTCAGAGCCGCAGACGGCGGAAACGGTAAAGGGAAAAAACGGCATGGGAAAAACGGGCCCGACCGCGTTCTCAAGGTCCCCTGCGGCACACTCGTCAAGGATCCTGACTCGGGGCGTGTTCTCGCTGATCTTGTCGTTCCGGGCGACAGGGTGATTGTTGCCAAAGGAGGCCGGGGCGGGGGCGGAAATGCGCGTTTTGCCTCTTCACGGAGAAGAACCCCCAGGTTTTCCCAACAGGGAGACCCGGGAGAAGAACGAAGGGTCATCCTGGAGCTGAAACTCCTTGCCGACGTCGGCATCGTCGGCCTGCCCAATGCGGGAAAGTCGACTCTGCTTGGGGTCATCACGGGGGCTCACCCTGAGACGGGGGAATATCCCTTTACAACGCTGACGCCCAATCTCGGGGTTCTGGCCACGGAAGACAAAAAAATCGTGCTCGCCGATATCCCCGGACTCATCGAGGGAGCTCATGCCAACAGAGGACTCGGGCATGATTTCCTGCGCCATGTCGAACGAACGGGCCTACTCGTTCATGTGATCGATCTTTCATGCGGTAAGGCGGCGGATCTTTTCAGGCAATGGGAGATCCTGCGGGAGGAGTTCCGCCGATTCAAAAAGGAGTTGCTTGAAGTTCCCTCCATCGTGGCGGGAAACAAGGCCGATCTGCCGGGTTCGATGGAACTTGTATCTGAAGCGGAAAGCTTCTTTTCCGACCGTGGGGTTCCCTTCTTCGCAATAAGTGCCCTTGAAGGTACTGGTATAGAAGAACTCGTCCGGACAATATGCCACCATGTCAGGAGGGTTGAACGCCCCGAAAGACCCCCGCATCAGATGGAGCTTGATACCGGGGAAGCAGACCTGACAGAGAAGATGCATCCCCTTGAAATCGATGAAGTCGTTGAAGAAGGGGGCGAAAAAGCGTTTATCCTCCGCCAGCCCCTGATTGAACGAATGGCGCACCGGTATAACCTTGACCAGGAAGAAGCACTTCAGCGGTTCTGGAAATTCCTGAGACACTATCGCGTTGAAGAAAGCCTTGCCCGCGCGGGTGCCAGGGAGGGAGATACGGTGGTCATCGGCGGGATTGAATTCTCCTACATCCCCGAGGTCATATCCCCGGGAAAAGCGGAGGGGGCGGACGGATGACACCTCTGAATACCGAAGGACTGAGACAAAGAAAAATCGGCATCATGGGCGGGACCTTCGACCCGATACATTTCGGGCACCTTGTAGCTGCCGAGGAAGCCTATTTCGCCCTGGGCCTTTCGGAAGTCATATTCGTGCCTACGGGCCAGCCCTTTCACAAGAGCGACAGAAAGGTATCGGCGCCTGAACACAGGTATACCATGACCATGCTTGCGACTCTCGACAACCCCCATTTCAGGCTTTCAAGAATCGAAATTGACAGGGGAGAGCAAAGCCACACAATTGACACTCTGCGTGAAATGCGCCACTGGTATCCGCCCAACAGTGTCAGTTTCTATTTCATCACGGGACTTGATGCGGTTCTTGACATATTGGCATGGAAAGAACCGGAGGCCATTGCCGGATCCGCATGGGTGGTTGCAGTGAGCCGTCCAGGATATACGGCGGGAAAACTCGGTGAACTGCCGACAGAACTCCAGAAAAGCATTATTCCATTGGAAATTCCGCTTTTGGCAATATCAAGTACCGAAATCAGGCGAAGAGTTTCGGAGGGCAAGAGCATCCGATACCTTGTGCCCTGGCCCGTGGAGCATTACATTTACAAAAACGGCATGTACTACCGGAACGGATGGTGATCTTCCAATGTTGAAAAGGGGCGGTTTGTTCCTGGGACTGGCTGCGCTGCTGGCCCTTTTTGCAGGAGCGGGGCTCAAGCTCATGCCGATTTTGAACCCGAGCCCGGATTCCATCAGGGAGAATGTGACCTATGATGAAAAAACGGGAACCATCAATCTCCTGATTGTTGGCGTCGACGAGATTCCCGGTGAAAAGGCGCGAAGATCCGACACGATCGCCGTGGTCTCTCTCGACATAGACGAGAAAATCGTGAGGATTCTATCGATCCCCAGGGATACCAGGGTTCAGATACCCGAGAGGGGCTGGGAGAAGCTGAATCATGCCTTCGCCTACGGCGGGATAGACCTGCTGAAGGAGACGGTGGTCAACCTTCTGGGAATCCCTTTGCATTACTACGGCATCGTCAATTATGAGAGCTTCCCGGAGCTTGTGGATCTCATCGGCGGGGTGAATATCACTGTCACGAGACGGTTGAAATACACGGACCGTGCCGGGGACCTGCACATCGACATCCCTGAAGGGGAACAGCACATGGACGGGGAAACGGCTCTGAAATACGTTCGCTTCAGACATGACGCCCTCGGTGATATCGGAAGGGTCGAAAGGCAGCAGCGGTTTTTCCGGGCGGTGTTTCAAAAGATCAGTCAGCCGGAAATACTTTCGAAAATTCCGGAAATTCTGAAACAGGGGCTGAAACTGGTGGAAACGGACTTGACCGTCAGCCAGGCGATACAACTTGTAGCCTACCTGAAGGATATACCGTCCTACCAGATGGTGATAGACACCCTTCCGGGGCGATCCGCCTATATCTCGGACGTCAGCTACTGGATTCCCGATTTGAGTGCGGCTTCGGAGCTTTTGACCAGATTACCCGGGGAAGATACCGTTTCCGGCGATAAAGGGCCGCATGAAGACGATAGCCTGACTTTACCAGTGCCTGTGGAGGAACTTCTCCGGAAAATCGACGAGCCCGTCGTCGTTTTGAACGGGGCGGGACAGGCCGGCCTGGCGGGGCTGGCTTCGAGGCAGCTTCAGCGGATCGGGGTCGACGTGGCTTACGTAGGCAACGCGAAGCACTTCGATTACAGGTACACATCGATACGGTATCCCGAAACGCCGGAGACGGTTTCGGAAAAGGCGAAGGCCCTTGCGACACTGTGCGATCTCCCCGAGGAAGTCGTCCGGACGGAAAAGGGTCTGGAAAATGTTACAATAATCTTCGGGAAAGATTATGAGAGAGTCCTGAAGCGTCTCGAAGAGCTGGAATAGTGAATCGTGCAAAAAATCATTCAAAACGCCGATTCCGCCAGGAGAGGAGGATGTGATGCAGTCACCGGAAGCAGTGAATCTCAAGGAACTCGTAGCCCTTCTTTCGGACAGACACGGTGAAAAAATCGCCGTTATCGACCTGGCAGGGCAATCGACCATAGCCGACCACCTTGTCCTTGTCTCGGCAAAATCCGATATCCACATGAGGACACTGAAAGATTACGTAACGGATTACCTGGATGAACAAAATCTCGACTTTTACGTCGAAGGAGAAAAAAGCCCGAAATGGATATTGATCGACGCCGGAGATGTAGTCGTCAATATCTTCAGCAGGAAAGGCCGCGAGTTTTATCGCCTTGAAAGCATCTGGGCGGACGCCCCGATTGAATATTTTGGAGAAGAAGACGAGGACGACGAGAGTCCGCAAGGGTTTCGGAAATATGACTCCTTAACCGGCCGGGGTTATTGAGCAAAGGTTTTTCAAGAAGCGGACGGCGGAACCTTTTTCAGGTTCCGCCGTTTTCGTGTGTACGTTAAGTTTCAGCGGAGAGGAAAGGTGTCTTATAATATATCTTATGTTGCGTTATCCCGGATGTCGCGGAAGTGCGGCACCGGCGATTTGAAGAAAGCTTTCCGGATCGAGGGAGGCGCCTCCTACGAGGACGCCATCGATGTTCTTCTGTGAGAGCAGTTCATGGGCGTTGCCGGGCTTGACGCTTCCGCCGTAGAGAATCCTTGCTTTCCGGGAAACACGGGAGCCGAACCTCCTTGTAAGTCGTTCCCGGATGAAACGGCATGCGCATTCTGCATCTTCCGGTGTCGCCGTATTTCCCGTTCCTATTGCCCAGACAGGTTCATAGGCGATGTGCAACCTGGTCTGTTCTTCCAGCGAGATATCACCGAAAGCACCGTCGAACTGTCTTGAAAGGATGGCTTCTGTTTGGCCTGCTGATCGCTCATTATCGGTTTCCCCGATGCACAAAACAGGCGTCACGTCCCCCTTGAAGCAGGCTTCCAATTTTTGTGCCGTCATTTCGATGGTTTCGCCGAAAATAAGGCGCCGTTCACTGTGGCCGACCAGGGCGTAGCCGCCTCCCGTTTCCTTGACCATGGGAACAGAAATTTCCCCCGTGTATGCACCTTTCGACTCCCAGTGGATGTTTTGGGCACCTGTTGCAACCGGCATGGCCTTCGTTTTAATGTATGCAGTATATAAATCAATTGCCGGCGGGAAAAAAATCAGCTGAACGGAGCCTTCGGACAGAGCCCGGCCGAGGGCCTTTTGGGCGGAGAGGAGACGGTTCAGTTTCTGAAAATATTCCGCCGTTGCCTTAACGCCGTGGTGCATCTTCCAGTTGCCGGCAATGATGATGGGGAGGGCCTTTCCCGTCATTCGGCGGTCCTCCCCTCTTCCGTTTCAAAGAGGGGTTCAAGGCCCGGGAGCGCTTTTCCTTCGAAAAATTCAAGGCTAGCGCCTCCGCCGGTCGACACGTGGGTCACAGCGTCGGCGAACCCGAGGCTGAAAGCGGCAGCGGCGGTGTCACCACCGCCGAGAACAGTCATGGCTCCTCTTTTTGTCTGTTTCGAAATCGCCTCCGCCACGGCCTTTGTGCCTTCAGAAAAGGCGGGCCGCTCAAACATCCCCATTGGTCCATTCCAGAGAACGGATCGAGCCGATTCTATATGTAGGGCGAAAACTTCTCTCGTCGCGGGCCCGATATCAAGCCCCATCATCTGTTCCGGGAAGGATTCAGCCCTGACCACCGTTGCGTCGGTTTCATGTTCGGGCGCGTCGGAAACGACAAAATCCACGGGAAGAACGAGGTCGACATTTTTCTCGGCCGTTTTTTGGAGGATACAACGAGCTTTCTCAGTATTTTGTTCGTCGCATTTCGAACGTCCGACGGGCAGCCCTTTTGCTTTCATGAATGGAAAGGCCATTGCGCCGCCGACGAGGAGAACGGCCGCCTTTTCCGCCATGTTTTCCACCAGGCCGATCTTGTCCGTCACCTTGGCTCCTCCGAGCACAATGACCAGTGGTTTTCCCGGTTTATCTCTCATTGTCTCGAGCATACGGACTTCCTTCTCAACCAGGAAACCGGCCCAGGATGGAAGATAGTCTGCAACGCCCCTGGTAGACGCATGAGCCCTGTGGGCGGCGCTGAAAGCGTCCATGACGAAGAGGTCAAAGGGAGCCGCCAGCCTTTTCGCGAAAGCCGGGTCGTTGAGCTCTTCCTGGGGGTAAAATCTCGTGTTCTCCAGAAGAATCAGGCCGCCCTCTTCCATGGTATCGAGCCGTCCAGGCAACTCTTCACTGACGCAGTCACCGATGAAGGAAACCTCTGTGCCGAGAAGCTCTTTCAGCTTCCCGCACAATGGTTTCAGGGACAGTTCCGGTACGGTTTTCCCCTTTGGCCTTCCGAGGTGGGAAAGAAGGGCCGTTTTTGCGCCCTTTTCCCTGAGGAAACGGATCGTTTCAAGATGGGCCCGGACTCTCGTATCATCGGTGATGCGGTTTCCTTCCAGGGGGACGTTGAAATCCACCCTGAGAAGGACTTTCCTGCCGCCGAGACGGGCGGAACGGATGTCTTTCAGCGCCATTGGTGATTACAACCCCTTTTTGATCATGTAATTTACAAGGTCGAGAACCCTGCAGGCATACCCCCACTCGTTGTCGTACCAGGCAAGGGTTTTGGCCATGTTGTCGATCACCATGGTGTGATTTCCCGCGAATATCGAGGAATGGCTGTCCCCCACGAAATCCATTGATACCAGGTCCTCCGTCTCGTAAGCCAGGATGCCGTTCAGTTCCCCCAGGGAGTATTCCCTGACGGTTTCGTTGATGGTTTCGGCGTCGACGGCCTTTTCAAGTTCGACGGTAAGGTCGACCACCGAGACGTCGGGTGTGGGGACACGCATGGCGATCCCGTTGAGTTTTCCCTGTATGTCGGGAATCACCTTTCCTATGGCTGCCGCTGCACCTGTCGTTGTCGGAATGATTGAAAGGGCTGCGGCACGTCCCCGGTGGAGCTTCTTGTGAGAGGCATCGAGGGTCTTCTGGTCGTTCGTATAGGAATGGGCTGTTGTCATGAGGCCCCTGGCGATGCCGAACTGCTCATGAAGAACCTTCACGACAGGGGCCAGGCAGTTTGTCGTGCATGAGGCATTTGAAAGGATGTGATGGGCTTTCGGATCATAAACCTCCTCGTTCACACCCATGACGATGGTGGCATCTTCGCCTTTCGCCGGTGCCGTGATGAGAACCTTTTTGGCTCCGGCATCAAGGTGTGCCCTCGCCTTTTCCGCGTCAGTGTATCTTCCCGAGGATTCGATCACGATGTCGATGTCCAGGTCCTTCCAGGGAAGGTCCCTGATGTCACCTGCCTGGAGGACCTTGACTTCTCTTCCATCGATCACGATGGCGTCCTTTTTGGACTCCACCGTTTTGGGAAAACGTCTGTGAACCGAATCGTACTTGAACAGGTACGCTCTTTGCTCGGCGTCGGTCCTGCTGTTTGTGGCGACGATTTCAAAAAGGCCTTCCCTGTCATATTCATGCAGTGCGCGAAGGGCAAGCCTGCCTATCCGGCCGAACCCGTTGATGGCGACACGTTTTTTTCCCATGGCTTTCACTCCTCCATCCGTTTTGTGTGAAAAGGCCCGGGCCCATGAGCCCGGGCCTTTTGGAAATTTCGAGCATTGTTTCGGTTTTTGTCCTCATTCGCAATCAGAGGTCGAGTTCCTTCTGAAGGTCTTCGTCAATAACTCTCAGGATTTCCCCGACGCTCATGGCGGACAATGCGTCTCCATGGGCGCAATAGGGCATGCTCCCGTCAAAATTCTGGGCGATTGCCCCGAGACACCCGTGCCTGAGATGGGCCTTGAAGGGGCGGATAAAACACCACGCGAGGTCCTGTCTGTCTGGGTTGAAATTGAGAAAGGCGGTAATGAACTGGCCCAGAAGCCAAGGCCACGCCATGCCGCGAAACCGGGCTTTCTCTCTTTGATCAAGCCGGCCTTCACAACGGCCCTTGTACTTGTCATGGTGCGGATCCAGAGTCCGGAGTCCGTAGGTGGTATACAGTTCCCTCCAGCAGGTTTCCGTTACGGATCGCCCGCGTTCCGGATCAAGCGGTGATACCGGAAGAGAAACGGCGAGAATCTGGTTGCACCGTATGGCGTCATCGCAGCGGTCGCCGTCGACCCAGTCTTTCAGGTACCCTTTTTCGGACCAGAAAACGTCCAGGAATGATTTTCGAATTTTTACGGCCAGTCCGCCGAAGTTCTTTTGGGCTTCGACATCATCGAGCAGTTCGGCGAAATGTTCCATTTTGCGAAGAGCGTAGTACCAGAGTGCATTGATTTCAACAAGCCTGCCTCTTCTTTTGACCACAGGTTTTCCGTTGAGGCTTCCGTTCATCCAGTGCCTTGCCGGGTTTTCGGTGGAAATAGTAAGCAACCCTTCGGAATCGCAGGAAAGGTCGAGTTCCGGAATTGGCTCCATGTAACGGTTGACAAGCATTTTCAGCTCCTGCCAACGGGAATTAATGGATTCCATGCTTCCCATCGTTTCAGCCAGCTTGTCCATGGCGTAAATGTACCAGAGTCCGGTATCAACGGCGGTGGTCAGGCATTTCCCCGTAGCCGCATCGATTTCGGTCGGCATGATCCAGCCGTTTGCTTTGGCCCTGTTCATCCAGTTTTCAAGAACGGCAAGTGCCTTGTCAAACTTCCCGGAGGCCCGGCAAAAGCCTGGAAGAGCGATGAAGGTATCCCGAGCTGCTTCTTTCGCCGAAGGGAAACCTGTCAGGACGGCAGGTTTCCCTTCGGCGTCCTCGCTAAAGCAGTGCATGGCCGATTCGAGAAGATCAGAGGCGAATTCCGCCTTTTCGACGATACGGGAACCCCTGGTTTTGTTCCGTATCCATTGGACGGTTTCCCTTTCCATCCGCTCAAGCGCCGCCGTTTCCATTCCCACGGGTTCCGACCCGGCGACGACATAAACCACGTCGCCCTCGGCCATTTCAAAGGAAAGGAGGCCCGGGGACCAAAGATCCTCGAGTCTGTCCGGTTCTTCCGCACATTCGTCGAGGGCGTAGAAGACATTTTCGAACCACAGGGGCTTGTATTCCCATTCGCCCCGGGTACCGCACACATGGCTGTGAAACCCGTTTCCGCTCACCGTCATGATTTTCCCTGAAGCCTCGGCCTGAAATGTATCCGCTAAGCTTCCCTTTTTGTTTATCGAAGTAACATCACGGTGTGCACAGAGGGGGCGAAGCTCGATCTGCACCGCTTCCGGGCTTGCGAGCAGTTCATACTTGATCACCGTGCTTTGCGAGTCCCGGGGCATGAAAATTGTTTTTTTCAGGAGAGTGCTGTGGATGACAAACAACGTGCTGGGAAGGGGATTGGTCTCGTATTCCTGGATGTATCGATATCCATCTGGATATACCACATCTTTATATCGATTGGTCGAGAGCTGGTATTTCTTCCCTCCCGAGAAAAGCGTTTCCTCGACCTTGCTTATCAGGACCGTTGAAAGTGCCGACCGGTCGTGTTTTACCACCAGAAGCCCGTGTTCCCTTCGAGTGTTTGCTCCGACCACGGTTGAAAAACCATACCCTCCCTGACCGTTCGAAACAAGAAACTCCCGGCCGGCACCCTTGTCAAAGGTGTTCACATCTGCTTTGCCGAGGTACATTGCAATCATCCCCCTTCACCTTGATGCGATTCTTCAGTCATCTGTTCCATTTTCCTCCATCTGTATTCTATCGTACTTTTGCTTACGGGTTTTTGCAAAAGTTGTCCCAGTTCCGTCAGGGTCGCTGTCGGGTTGTCTATCCTTGCTTTTGCAAGATCCCTGTATTCGCGGGGCAATTTTTCGAGTTTGCCTGTCTCGGCCAGACGAAGGGCGATCACCCTTTGTCTTCGGGCTGCCTCAAGGGTTTTCCTGATGTTGGCGGCGTCACAATTTACAAGCCGGTTCGCCCTGTCCCGAACCGACCTCAACAACGCTTTTTCCTCCAGGTCCAGGGATGTTCTGAAAAGACGGATTCCTGTCAGGACGTTTACGATTCCGCCTTGATCCCTGACCGTCAATTCTCGCAAGCCGTGGCGCTGTCTTGTCCGGACGGGGATATCCCCGCGCCTGAGAAGGATCGCAGCCCTGTCGAGGGCTTCCTCTTGATGGTCTTTGGTTACCCTGAAAACGAGGTAATACCCGGCGCGCGGCAGGTACAAAGAGGCGCAGGCGCCGAAAAAACCACGGAGCCAGACCCATCCTCCGGGCCTTGTTTCACACGATTCGGCGCGTTCGATCAGGGCGGCGTACATATCGACAGGTAATCTGAGATGGATTTTCCCGTGGTAGTTCTTCGGGATGAACAAAACCGAAGAGAAGGGTGTCTTCCGGTACCATTCCGAGGTGTTCCATATTTTCCGCAGGCGTTTGAAAATATGTAATCTTGCGTTGGAACACACTACCTCTTCCTTGCGGAATGTGCGGGCCATGCCGGAAATTATTCCGGAAACCTCTTCGGAGTGATATGCCGGACCGAAAGCGGGTTCACCCTCGGTCCACTCATCCCAGAGCAGGCTTTGCAGGCGTTTCATTAGCGGTTTCCCCTGGCCTCCCTGACGATTTTTACAATTGTTTCCGCCAGCTTTTGGGTGTGATGACGAAGTGTTCCTGATTCCGTTACACGTACAAAATCGCCAGTCATGATAGCACAACCGGCCTGCCTCAGGGCGTTTGCCTGATCCTCGTCGAGAATGAGAGCATCTGCTCCTGCAGCCCTGTAGGTTTCAAGGTAACGGTCGGGGATAGGACCGGTGTTTGCGATCACGAAATCGGGATACTGACCCAGGCCATGCCGTATCCACGTGACATGGTCCATAATATTCATTTCAGGTGTTTCTCCGGGCTGGGTCATCAGGTTGACGATATAGGCTATGGGTGCGCTGATTTTCAACAGTCCCTCCGATACATCCCGGATGAGAAGATTGGGAAGGATGCTGGTAAAAAGGCTTCCGGGGCCAAGGACGACAATGTCCGCAGTTTCGAAGGCCGCAAGGACGTCCGGTACGGGGCGTGCATCGCGGGGTTCTATCCAGACTGACTTGATGTCGGCTCCCCTACCGGTGATTTCGAGCTCTCCCCTGAGGATTTCGCCGTTTTCCGTTCTTCCGGCAATGGTGACCGCTTCTGTCGTAACGGGGAGAACCCGTCCGCGGATGGCAAGAAGATGGTTCAGTTCCTCTACGGCCAGGCGAAAATCTCCGGTCATCTCCGTCGTTGCAAGAAGTATGAGGTTTCCCAGGTTGTGTCCGGCAAGCTCGCCCCTGTCGAAACGGAAATTGAGAATGCTGTTGAGGGAACTGTCATGTTCGGCAAGGGACACAAGGCAGTTCCTGATGTCACCCGGGGGAAGCACACCCCATTCATTCCTCAGTCGCCCGGAGCTTCCGCCTTCATCAGTGACCGTAACGACGGCTGTGATATTCCGTGTATAGGCCTTCAGACCGGCCAGAAGTGTGGATAATCCCGTCCCTCCACCGATCGCCACGATTTCGGGGCCCTGGGTCAGACGGTGCTGGACCGCCTTTGACATGACATTCTGTGTCCTGAAATCGGATTTTTGCTTTCTTGGTGCTTCTTCGTCCCTTTCCTCTCTCAGAATGAGGGAGATCAGGAATACCACGGCTCCGCCGGAAAGCAATCCAAGGGTAAAGGCAGACCACCAGCTCATGAAGACCACACCTGTTCCTTGTCCACATCCCTGTGGCGGACCATGCACTCCCCTGATGTGAATTCTTTCGCGAGCCTTTCAGCCAGCGCCACGGAACGATGACGTCCCCCCGTGCACCCTATGGAGATCTGCATCTGATGTTTTCCTGTGTTTGCATAAAGAGGCAGGACGAATTCCAGCAGGTTCAGCATTTTGGACAAAAATTCAACCGTTTCGGCGAAGGAGTCAACATATGCCTGAACCTTTTCCGATTTCCCCGAAAGAGGCCTGAGGTCCGGAACATAATACGGGTTTGGCAGGAACCGGACATCGAAAACGTAGTCGCTGTCAGGCGGGATGCCATACTTGAAACCGAAGGAAGTGAAAAGGACCATGGTCGTACTCGGGGAGACGCCAAGTTCTTCCCCGAGCTTTTCCCTCAACCGGACCAGGTCCATTTCCGTGGTATCTATGATGCTGTCGGCCCATTCGAGGATGGGAGACATTTCAACCCTTTCCATGCCAATGGCCTCGAGAATGGATGTATCCGACGCAAGAGGATGACGGCGCCGTGTTTTTTCAAACCGTTGGAGAAGGATATTGTCAGAGGCGTCAAAAAAAAGCACCGTCACGGCGATGTTTTTTTTCCTCAGAAGTTCTATGACGGAAAAAAGGTCTCTCAGCAAACGGTCGCCGCGAACGTCAACAACGGCGGCTACGCCGCTCTGGACCGCGCCCTCGTGTCTCGAAAGTACGGAAAGCAGTTGAGGCAACAGGGCGGGAGGAATATTGTCTATGGCATACATGCCCCTGTCTTCCAGCATATGCAATGCCGTGGATTTCCCGCCGCCTGACATCCCGGTAATGATGATGCAGCGCTGGACCTTCTGTCCGTTCGTCAAAGGGGTCATCCCGTTTTCGTTTTCAGGATTGATGTTCACCGCACTCTCCTCCTTTGCCGGAAGCAATTTCCACGGCATGCCGGAGGACAGGGCTCACGGCCTCGAAACACTGGAGCGCGCCCTTTCTGCTTCCCGGAAGGGCCACAACAAGAGTCCGACCCACAACCTTTGCCATGCCTCTCGAAAGGATGGAGCGAAGCGTGAAAGAGGATGTCTTCCATCGCATGAATTCCCCGAGTCCCGGGACATCTTTTCCCGGAAGGGATTCGAGGGCCTCGGGTGTCACGTCGCGTTCCGCGAGGCCGGTGCCTCCCGTGGTCAAAACGAGATCAAGGGAGTTGGCTCCTGTGGTCCACTTTTCGAGGAGCGCCGCGATCTCTTCCTTTTGGTCGGGCACGACGGCTCTCTCACTGACGACACCACCGATGTCTTCAAGTGCTTTCGACAGGCCCGGTCCGGAGGTGTCTTCCCGTTCTCCCCTGCTCCCCTTGTCACTGATGGTCATGATGCCCGTATACATGGGGGACAAAAGTTCCACCACCTCGGACACTGTGGCGAAGCCGGGCCGAAGGACTTCGCAATCGGTTCGGCAGTTTTCTTCGATCCTGCACTCGAGCAGAACCCCGTCTTTAGCAAAACGAAAAAAACCGTGACCGGGCAAAGGAAAGAGGTCTTTACTGACGATGATCCCAAAAGCATCGGTGCACCCGTCGTCGCAGGAGCCTGGAGGAGCAATGACAATACGTCGTCGGCAGCCGTTGGCACAGGATTGGCCACTTGCATCGGTGTGAAAAAAGGCGACCGGTGTTTTCCCGATTTTATCAGCGTCTTCCGAAAATCCGAGAATCCTGTGTTTCATCATGATCCCTCCGCACGGTATGCACCGGATTTTCCGCCGCTTTTTTTAAGGAGGCGGATGCCCCCTATACGCATTCCCTTGTCAATACCCTTGCACATGTCGTATATCGTCAATGCGGCAACAGACACCCCTGTCAGTGCCTCCATTTCGACGCCCGTGACCTCGCGGGCGGATACATGGCAGGTGATACGGATTCTTTTGGCCTCCTTTTCAAACCGGCATGTGACGGAGGCGCTGTCAATACGGATTGAATGACAGAGGGGGATCAGCGAAGCCGTTTGCTTACACGCCATGATGCCTGCAGTTTCTGCTATTGCGAGGACGTTTCCCTTGGGAGTTGCACCTGCACCCAACGCCTTTGACACGGCATCCGGGAGATCCACAATCCCTTCGGCCAGAGCCTCTCGCGAGGTATGGTGCTTGCCTCCCACGTTCACCATTTGTGGTCGCCCTTCCTGGTCGAGGTGGGTAAAATCTGTCATGGCCATTTACCCTCCGATCTGGGACATGCGCCGCGTGGTGTTTCCCGTTGCGGTCCAGCTTTTCGGCTTTTGGAAAGCTGCTTCCAGTATTGTCCTCTGAAGCTTCACGGTGTCCCTTTCTCGAATGAGCGGAAGAAGCTCCGCTCCCTCGCCCGAAAAAAGGCAGGTTCGCATTTCCCCTGTGGCCGTTATCCGCAACCTGTTGCATCTGTCGCAGAAATGGTGGCTTACGGCGGCGATCACGCCTATTCGTTGTCCTGTTTCCCTGTTCCGATAATATGTGGCAGGTCCGTCATGATTGTGTGCAGAGCCCCCGGGAATCTCCCGCCATGCCCGGGACCCCCCCGGCAGGTTTCCGAAAATTGTTTCGGCCGGGATAAAACGGTCTTCAGCCCACACGTCCCCATCAAGGGGCATGAACTCGATGAAACGGAGAACAGCCCGGTTTTCCCTGGCAAAACGTATCAGGTCTTTTGTTTCCCCGTCGTTGAAACCGTTGATGAGCACGGTGTTGATCTTGAGCGGGATTGTCGTGGTTTCGGAGAAAACCTTGATTCCCTCCATGACGTCATCAAAAAAGTCAGTCCTGGTTATGAAACGGAATTTGTCTCTATCCAGTGTATCGAGACTGACGTTTATTCCCGCAATACCGCTTTCGGCGAGATCTTCCGCAAATTGCCCGAGCAAGGATCCGTTGGTGGTGACTGTGACCCGCAAATTTTTGCGCCGGCTTCCGATGTCTTTCAGGAAGTCGACGAAACCTTTCCGGACGAAAGGCTCTCCTCCGGTGAAACGCACTTTCCTGACCCCGAGGGGCATTATTGCAGCCGCGAGAAAATCGATATCTTCAAAGGTCATAATGTTTTCGTGCGGTATCCACGGAACACCTTCGGCGGGCATGCAATATCTGCAACGAAAATTGCACCGGTCCGTGACAGAAATCCTGAGGTAGCTCAACATCCGTCCGTACTGGTCTATCAGTTTTTCCATATGTATCCTCCCAGTGCATCGACTTCGTTTTTCCAGTCAGGGTCTTCAAGCGCTTCAAGACAGGCCGAAACCCCCGGGTGGTCGAGAAACTTTTTCGGCACGAACAGTTCGAAGGGTTCCTCGGTGATCGGAATGAAGTCCAGTTCCATTGCATCAGCGACGGCCTTGATGGCCAGTGCCGTGTCCGCGGCATTCGCCGCAACCCGGCCCGCGGCTTCGAGATGGGTGATGGCGATGGTCTCGTATCCCCTGACATTCTGGCAGGAAATGTGGGCTTCCGCAAGAAGCGCATCCAGGAGGACCCTGGTTCCGGCCCCGGACTGGCGGTTGACGATGGACACATCTTCGCGCGCGATATCCTCCACGTTTCTCAGGCCCTTTGGATTTCCCCGCTGTACAAGAAAACCCTGAAGTCTATTGTAGACATGTATTCTTTCCCACTCGTCTGCTCCCGGAAGCGATGCTATGAAGGAGGTATTATATCGACCGGTTTCGGGGTCCAGAAGATGACAGGCAGCCATGTGCCCTTCCCCTCTTGCCAGGGCCATGACTCCGCCGAGGCTTCCAACGGATCTGATGATCATTTCCGCGCCTTGGGCGCTTATGAAGCTTGGAAGACGCTCTATTCCGGGATCGTTGGACCCCTGATAAAGGGCGCGCTTTTCCCAATTGACGGGTTTGACGATCCACACATGAATCCGGCTCCCCTTGGGGAATTCAAGGTCTGTTTCAGAAAGAAGGGAAAAGCCGTCAGCTTCAGCCATGGACCACATGGTGCTCGAACCTGCCGGCATAATCCAGCTGTATCGTTGTCCCTCGATTTCAGCGCAACGCAACCGAAGCCAGTCCGATACCCCTTGCGGGGATGAGTAATGTACCAGAAGCCGTGTCGATACTTCTTCGCGGGCGCACAGGGCTTCCGGGGTCTCATGTTTTTCTGCTGGACCGTCACCCTCAAGAATCTTGAGAAGCGGGTAAACCACCGACCAGGCCGTTACAAGGGTGGACATTGGGAATCCAGGGAGGGCGACCAGCGGTTTGCCAGAAACCTCGCCCAACATGACAGGCCTTCCGGGTTTCATTCGAACCCATCTAAACTGGAGTGTCCCGAGCCTGGAAAGGATCTCCGCACTGTGGTCCCGTTCGCCTTTTGCGGTACCCGCCCCGATAAGAACCATGTCGTAGTCCGAAAAGGCTTTTTGTGCGGTTTGTTCGATGATTTCAGAGTCATCAGGCAGAACGGGGTTTATGTCGAGGGGGTATCCCCAAAGTTCGAACAAACCGGACAAAAGCAGTGAATTGGTTTCCGGAACTGTCCCGGGCTCAAGGGGAGTTTCAGGTTTCGATTCGCTGATGGAGCGTATTTCATCGCCTGTGGGGATGAAGAGGACTCGCGGCAGAGGGAAAACCGGGACACTCGACCAGCCGGCTGCCGCCAAAAGCGCCTTGTTGCAGGGAGTGAGTTTTTCACCTTTTCTGGCGATGATCTGCCCTTTTGAGATATCTTCCCCGACAGGGCGGATGTTCGCTCCCTTGCTGTGGGGGCGGGACACCAGGATTGGGCCGTCCCCTGATTCAGCGACATCTTCGATCATGACAACGGCGTCAAATGGTTCCGGAACAGATCCTCCGGTGTTTACCCACAGGGTCCTTTCGGGCGGTATTTCAACAGGCCGGGCCAAGGAAGCGTAAGCGGTTTGCGCCGAGACCACGGCATATCCATCAACAGCGGATGCCTGGTAATGGGGTACGTTGCGCCGGGAGGCGATGTCGCGGAGAAGCCTTCTCCCAAGGCAGCCGGATTCCAAAATGTTAACGGATTCTTCCCTGCCGAGGGGCTCAAAGAGCTGATCAAGCAAGGGTCTGATTTCGTGCATTCCGATGTGTTGCCGTTGAGCATTTACCATAGCCAGACCTCCGCTTTTTCTCCGGTGCGCAGGGTTTCCATTTCAACGGGAAGACGAACGAGGCCGACTGCACGGGCCATGGTGCCCACGTAGCCGGATTTGCCTGTCAACGGAATAATGCGGTTCTTTTCAATTCGAGCCGGAAAGAATTCCTCCACACCGGTTCTTCCGAAAATATCTTTCCCCGCCTCGAGTTCAACTTTTTGAAACAGTTCATCTTCTCCCCTCTCATGACCGTTGATCAGTGCCATCAAAAGCGGCATGACGAAGGTCCACATGACGACGGCGCATGAAAGTGGGTGGCCGGGAAGCCCTATAGCCAGCTTCCGGCGCTTCAAGTTGCCGCCAACAAGTGTCGGTTTGCCTGGGGAAATATTGAGCCCTCTCACCACCAGGCCCGGGTCCTTGAGAGATTCAAGGGTCGTGCTTGTGAAATCCCTGGAACTCACCGAAGATCCGCCGCTCAGAAAGATGATGTCCTGTTCCTCTAGGGCTTCCGAGACACGGGAGTTGAGTTGCTCGGGATCATCCGGGACGATTCCCAGATGTTTCCATGTGAAGCCCTGATCTTGCAATATGGCGGCAATCATGCCGCCGTTGGCGTCCCTGATCTTTCCGGGAGGAAGAGGTGTTGTACCCGGCGGAACGAGCTCGTCACCGGTGCTGAGTATCGCGGCCTTGGTGCCGATGACGGGAACACTCGAAAAACCGAAGGAAGACAAAAGGTTGATGCTCCGGAAATCAAGAAGCTCCCCCTTCTTGAGAATTTTTTCCCCCGCCCGTATTTCCTCGGCACGGCGCATGATATTTTCGCCGCTCTGGAGAGACCTGCGAACTTCAAGCATATCGGCCAATATGGAGGAATCTTCCATCATGAGCACCGCGTCGGCTCCTTCAGGAAGACAGCCCCCCGTAGAAATTCCGGCGGCCTCACCAGCAGACAGGGCAAAGTCAGGCGTTTTCCCCATAGGGATGAAGCCTTTCACCTTCAGGAATGCCGGGTTGCCCGAGGAAGCGCCTGTGGTGTCACGGGAGAAAAGGGCATATCCGTCACGCAGGCTTCTGTCAAATGGGGGATGTTCCTCCAAAGAAAGAACATCCTTCCCGACACGCAAACCGATCGCATCAGTGAGTGGCGGTTCTTCCGTCTGGAGAGGCCAGGGAAAGCCCAAGTCCGAGGTGATACGCTGGATGGCTTCTTCCCGCGACAAGGTTTCGGTGACGAAACGGTTCATCGGTATGCTCCAGCAGGTCTTTTTCGATGATTCGCGATGACCATCCAGAACATCTCGTTATTCCTGATAGACAACAAGTGTCGGATAGCCTTCCGAAGCCAGGGTTTTTTCAAGCTGTTCTGCTGTCTTGCGGTTATCGCCTGCCTTGACCCTGACCCTGTAATATTGTTTTCCGCCGACTTCCGCAGGGATTACGAAGGCCTCATGACCTTTTTGCCGGACTTCAGACGCGAGATTTTCGGCGGATTCCCGGACTGTGAAGGCGCCTATCTGAACCCCCCAGAAACCAGAAGAGGGAAGAGAACTTCCAGATTTAGCCTGTTGTGTTTTTTGAGTTTCCTGCTTTTCTGTCTTCACGGTTTCCTTGTCCGGTTCCTTCTGGACAGCCACCGTAGCTGCCTTTTGTTCTTTCGTAGGTGTTTCCCCGATTTTTGCCTCCTCTTTTTCTTCATCTGTTATCTCCACGGGAACCGCTACGACCTCCTGTGACTTGGTCTTGTCTCCAGCAGGTTCCTGAACGGGCGGTTTTGTTTCCTTCTGCAAGGGCTCCCGTTCGGTCATTGACTCTTCTGCCTGGTAATCTGCCATGGAAAATTCCTCCGGCGACTGGAAAAAGAGAAGGCGTACTCCGAGAATGAGAAGCCCAAGCGCGAGCAACCCGACAAGGGGCAACATGATATGGCCAAAAGAAAAAATCGACCGCTCTTTGAATTTTCGCCCTCTTCTCATATTTACACCCCTTTACCTCGATCCTGAAAGATAACCCTGAGATTCAACCAGCTCAAGCTGTCCCGCAACATGGGTTCGATCGTTTTCTGTCCTGTCGTCCCGCAATGCCTCCAGGTCCGTATCGGCCTGACTCCATGCCAGGCTGTATTCCCTGGCTGCTTCGCGATAGCTTGGGAGCCGAAGCTCTATTCCCCGCGTTCCAGATCTCGAAAGGTGCTCTCTCAGGATACGGATCTTGGTCCTGATGTTGTCTGAGGATGCAAAATCCTCATTCCACCAGGCGGTCTGCGGTTTTGGCACAAATATACTCATGGAAGCCACCGTTTTCAGGCCTGTTTCCTTCCGTACCAAATGTATGAGCTTCGCTGTTTCAAGAATATGCTCCTCCGTCTCACCGGGCAAGCCGATCATAAAATACATTTTCACTTTCTGTATGCCCTTTTCTTTTGCCATCGAAAGCTTCTCCATGATTTCCTTCCGGGTAAATCCCTTCCCGCAGCTTTTCCGGAGTTCGTCGTCTCCCGTTTCCGGTGCCACGGTCAGCGTTCGTTGACCGCTTTCTGCGAGAGCTGTGAGGATTTCGTCTGAAAGGGAATCTATCCGCAACGACGCAAAAGAGACGGCGTATTCATCCCTGTGGATTTTTGCGAGCACCTCTTCAATCCACGGGTAATCCCCGGATTCCGGAGCGATGATTCCAATCCGGGAGGCTCCTGTCTCCTCCACCAGTGAAAGATCGTTAAGAACGTTTTCAACAGGTCGCATCCTTGGAGGTCCGAAACAGGCGGGAATCGTGCAAAACCGGCAATTCCTGCAGCATCCCCTTTGGGTTTCCACGAGAAATGTCCCGGGAAACACACTTCGTGACGTGATCCAGGTGCTTTTACCATTTACTTTCGACATGTCGCTGCATATGGATTTCCGCCGTTCGATGCCACGCCCCAAAAGCAACGGCTCAAGGTGCACCGGCGGTACAAGGAAATAGGGGCTTTCCGATAAATCTTCCCAGAAACGCCGCCTGTCACCGTGGTTGTGGAAATAGCAGCGAACGGAATCAACAAGATGATCGTACATTTCTTCGCCATCTCCAAGAGCGATAAAATCCGCATATCTGGAAAGGCCGAGAGGGTTAATGTATGAGATGCCTCCTCCGATTCCGAGCAAAGGGCCGTCCTTTTCATAACGCTCCCGCCAGCCTGGAAGTATTCCCCATTGTCGCAGCATGGCCAAAAGGTTCAACATGTCGGGCTCATAGGCGACGGATGCCGTCAAAAGGCGGAAATCCCTGGCCGGACGGTCCGATTCCAATGAAATTTCCGGAAAAGGATGACGGAAAAAACGTTCCACCGCCACGCCGCGTTCACGCAATGCCCTGTACACCGAATGCACACCCAGGTTCGCCATGCCGACATCGTAGCTTTGAGGGTAGGCAAAGGCCCAAAGGGGATCCCCTCCTGAGGGCAGTGGTTCTACAGGATGTTCATTCTGGCGGAAGCTGTTCCATGATTCCCTCGATGCCATGGAAAACCTTCCCCGCTTTCAAAACCCCTTCAGATGAATTCGGCATCAGTCATTCCTGCTGGTCTTTCCTCCGGCGGAGCACTGAAGGAATATCGATGTCGTCTTCGGCCAGGTCGCTCAGGTTCAAAATCTGCTCCTCCCCCGCCATCCTGACATCGGTCTCCGTCAATTCAAGGCGTACGGGAGTCCCGCTCCTTTTCCTTCGGGGCCTTTTGCCGATACCGTCGGCGGGGAAACCCGTGGCAATTACCGTGATCTGTATCTTGTCTTCGTCCATGTCCGAGTCCATAACGTGTCCCCAGATGATGGTTGCTTCAGGATCGGCTGCTTCCGTAATGACATTGGCCGCTTCCTGTATCTCGTGAATGCCGAGATTGGGACCTCCTGTGACATTAAAGAGAATCCCCTGGGCACCACCGATGGGAGAATCCATGAGAGGACTGTTGATAGCTGATTGTGCAGCGATAATGGCACGATCATCTCCGTCACCTTCCCCGATTCCCATGATGGCTGTCCCGGAATTCTGCATGACCGTTCTGACGTCCGCGAAATCTACGTTGACCATTCCCGGGCGAAGAATCAGGTCAGTGACCCCCTGAACGGCCTGGCGAAGAACTTCATCGGCCAGCTTGAATGCATCGGAAAGGGTGGTCCGTCGGTCAGTGATTTCCAGGAGCTTGTCGTTCGGGATGATGATGAGAGCATCGACTTTTTCTTTCAGGTGGGCGATTCCTTCCTCGGCCTGTGCAATTCTGCGTTTTCCTTCGAAAGAGAAGGGCCGTGTCGCCACCGCAACAACGAGGGCGTCCGTTTCCTTGGCGGCTTCGGCTATAACGGGCGAAGCACCTGTTCCCGTACCTCCGCCCATGCCCGCTGTGAGGAAAATCATATCCGCGCCGTTCAGGATTTCACGGAGTTCGTCAATGGATTCTTCTGCAGCCCGAAGCCCGATCTCGGGATCAGCACCTGCTCCGAGGCCTTTTGTCAATTCCCTGCCGAGAACAATCTTCAGGTCCGCTTCCGAAAGGCTGAGGTGGGCGATGTCAGTGTTGGCCGCAATAAACTCGACACCGCGGACTCCGCTCCTGACGATATGGTTCAGCGCATTTCCTCCTCCGCCTCCGACGCCGACGACCTTGATGATTTCATGGAATTGTCTCTGTGCTCCGTCTATTTCAAACATCTCCGCCATGTGTCATCCCCCCGGCCTTTAAAACAGTTCTTTCAAGGTTTTCTTGAATGTGTCAAGAAAATTTCTCACAGGTGCCGAATAATCCCTGTTGCTTCTGATTTTCTTGATTTTCCGTGCAGTTTGCGACTCGAAAAAATCCCTGTCCGGAGGCTTGGGTACACCGTCCTTTCCCTGTGGATCGATAAACCTGTACGGGAATTTTTCCTTCATTTGCACATACCGCAGGATTCCTGCCACTGCCGTAAACTCAATGCCGTTACGATCGGGCGGCATGGCATCGGATGTCACCGGTTTCCCGGGGCGGACGGGAGCATCCAGAAGGTCCTTGAGGTAGCCGGTTATTCCTTGTGTTTTTCCCACACCTCCGGAAAGCACGATCCGCGATGGCATCTTTCCGGCGGCGTTTCTTTCGATTTCCGCCTTGACAAGGTCGAGCCACAATTCGGCGATCCTCGGCCGCTCCACGTCGAGGATTTCGCCAACGGTACAAACATATGGCTCTCCCTTGATATCGAATTCAAGCTCGTCGTCCCAGTTTTCTTCTGGTTCGTCAACAGCGATCAGACGCTTCAGCATTTCCGTTTTGGAAGGCGGAAGTTTCAGGACATAGGTGAGATCGTTCGTGATATGATCTCCGCCGATGGGGAACATTCCCGCATGGAGAGGTTTCCCTTGGAAGACGACAGCAAAGGACGTTGTTCCACCCCCTGAGTCCACAGAAAGGGCGCCTTTCTCAAAATCTTCATCCTGCAAGGCACCGAAAGCGGAAGCGATCGATTTGTGAATAATGCCCCTGATATGCAGTCCGGCTTTCTCGGCGCATTGAACGGCCAGGCGGATATCCGTTTCGGGCGCACTGAGACATAACAACCTGGCTTCCAGGTGTGAGCCTTTACGTCCCACCGGGTCTGCGGTCTCGATTTCCCCGTCAATCCTGTAATCGAGGGGATAGGCATGGAGGATCATGTCTCCTTCTTCAGGCCTGGCGGCTGCAAGGGCCGTTTCGATCACCTTGCGGACGTCGGTGAGCGTGATGGTGTCCTGACTGTCGCCAAGCTCGAGCGCCCCCTCGCACCGGAAGGAGCGCATCGGATGTGTTCCCGTACACAGGTAGGCGCTTCCCACATGAAGGCCGATCATTTCCTCGACATCGTCGAGGGCGCTTCGTATTGATTCGATGACGGCTTCCGGCTCAAGGATCTTGCCTTTCTTGATCCCCCGCGTCCGTGCCTTTCCGACGCCGATAATATGCCTTTCGTTCCCCTGGGGTGTCTTCTCTGCGACGAGAACAGCGGTCTTTTTTGTCCCGATATCAAGACCTGCGAACAACTCTGGGGCATTCGGTGTCCTTTTCATTCCTTCCCCTCCTCGGACAGAGGAATCAGAATCGAGTTTGTTTTCATAGACCGGAATCGGTTCTTACGAGAATCTTCCCGGAGTAGGTTGCATCAATGTAAAGATCCCTCTCAACGGCTCTGGTCTGCTCGAGTACCTCGTCAACGGCCGTCAAAAGGTGTTCCCATTCACTGGATGAAGCAGGAACCAAAATGCGCACTGTCCGTAGAGACCTTCTGAGAAGCAGTTCCAGAAAAAGTTCTCCATCCTTTTGCAGGACCGACATGGAGTCGATCCGGTCGTAAAACCCGAGTTTTTCCAGATTTTCTTTCCAGGATTTCAATTTCCCGATTGGAGCCTGTGATACCACAACCCGGTCGAGAGGGACCTTTCCCGTTGATGATGATACGAGATCATACATGGTTTCCGTCCAGATGAGAATGGGCCCTTCGCGGGGTTCCTGCTGCAGGATTACGTTATTCATATTGTGATGGACGGACCACATGCGTCCATCAATAGCAAGATACCACTCGCTGCCTTTCCAGAATACCATGAACCAGGGGACGAGCGGGGTTATTTTCAATCTGAAATCACCCCATCCGGCCAGAGAGAGGGATGCTGTCACCGGAACCTGTTCTTCGAGAAGCTTCGACAGGTTCTCGCGCTGTAAGAGAAGAAGGGGCCAGAACCTCCTGGAGATCTGCGGAATGCGGTGCCATACCATGGCATTGGGAAGAATTGCCGAGGGCTGGATGTCAAGGTTGCGCAGTCTGAACAGTTGGAGTCTTTCTTCGACTTGATAAAAGCCTCCCGCAATGAAGGCAGCGAAAAACAAAAAAAACAACCATTTTCTTACCATTTTCCCCACGGTCCACCAAAAAGACGGATTTCCAGTTCAAGCCAGATACCGGATCTTTCGTATACCCTGCGTCTGCATTCGGAGATAAGGGAATAAACATCCCGCGCTCGGGCATCCCGGTCAACCTCCAGGAAATTCGCATGAACCCCTGAAACCTTTGCCCCCCCGGAGCGTAAATCCTTGCAACCTGAAAGGTCAAGGAGTTTCCCGGCACTGATTCCCGTGTCTGGGTTTTTGAAAACGCACCCGGCTGTTTTCGTCGTCCGGGGCTGCATCTTCCGCTTCCGTCGGAAACATTCTATGGTGGACTGGACCGTTTCCACCGTTGACTGTCCGAGGTTCAGGCAGCAGCATAGTATCAGGTTTTTCCCATCGGAAAGACAGGACCTCCGGTACGAGAAGGAAATTTCACCTTTTCCCCAAACCCGGGAAGCTCCTCCGATTTCTGTTGTTTTGACCCACTCGAGGAGATCGCAAAGCCCTTTCCCCTCTGTGCCGGCGTTTCCTGCAAGAGCTCCCCCGACTGTTCCGGGGATGCCCGTGGCGAACTCAAGGCCTGTCCATCCCATTTGTCCCGAAAGATTGACTATCCTTGAAAGATGGACGCCGCTGTCGGCGATGACCTGGGCAACGTCCCCTCCTGACCGCCACTTTAGCCCGGTCAGTCCCAGCGTTGAAAGGACGATTCCGTCAAGACCTTCATCATGGACCAGGATGTTGGTTCCTCCTCCGATGGTCCATAACCTGATACCCTCAGTGGAGGCGAAATCGGCGGCCCTGACGAGATCATCACGGTTTTTGGCTTCAATGTAGGCTTTTGCAGGACCTCCGATACCAAGGGATGTCTTTCCCGCCAGAGGGACATCCCGCTGCAGGCGGGACGGAAACAGTCTTTCAAGTTTCGAGAGCCACTGCATTGTTCGGCAAACCGGTTTTCTGGAGGCGCTGGATCACTTTTTCCCCGACCATGAAGACATCTCCTGCGCCGATGGTGGTTACCACATCGCCGTCTTTGATGAACTCGCAAACCTGGGCCACCACATCGTCGGAACCGGAACAGAGCCGGAACGTGCGGTGCCCCTTCTGGTTGACGAGATCACCGATCAGGTTCGAGTCGATTCCTTCGATTGGCATCTCATCGGCCGGATAGATGGGCATGAGAAATATCTCGTCCGCGAGGGTCAGAACATCGGCGAATTCACGGTACATTGCGGCAGTCCTGGTGAACCGGTGTGGCTGAAAGACGGCCATGAGCCTTCTGTCGGGAAACATCTTCCTCAGTGCCGTCAGGGTTGCTGAAACCTCTTTCGGGTGATGTCCGTAATCATCGAAGACATCAATGTTCGAGATTCTCCCCATGTGCTGCAGACGTCGTTTCGCACCTTTGAACGTCTTCAGAGCCTCCGCTGTGGTTTTGAAGGGAATGGAGAAGCTTGATGCCACAGCGCAGGCGGCCAGGGCGTTGAGAACATTGTGGTCACCTGAAACCTGAAGCGCAAGCGATCCCGCTTCCCGGCCATGATGCAGCACCCTGAAAGTGACTCCTCCACCGCTTTTGTGAATCACCTCGTGTGCGCCCCAGTCCCATGCGTTTCCCCATCCGTAGGTAATCACGTCCCCGCCGATGCCCTTCTCGAGGAGGTTTGACAGTCCCTTGTCCTCACCACAGACGATGGCTTTGCCGGCAACGCACCTGTTGTCAAGAAAACGGCCGTAGGCATCAAGAACCGACCGGTGCGAGGGGTAATAATCGACATGATCCCAATCTGCGTTTGTCACGACCGCGATGTGGGAATTGAAGAGTTCAAAGGAGCCATCGCTCTCGTCAAGCTCTGCGATCATGTGCCGTCCTTTCCCAAGTTTCGCATTGCCGCCGATATCACAGAGCTCACCGCCGATGGCGACGGTCGGTTCAAGCCCTGCTTGTTCAAATATGAGACCGATCATGGAGGCCGTGGTTGTCTTCCCGTGGGTTCCCGAAATGCCGATTCCGATCCTCCGGTTAAAAAGCCAGCTCAAAACTTCTGCGCGTTTGAAGACAGGGACATTTCTTTCTCTTGCGTAGAGGATCTCCGCGTTTCCGGAGGGGATTGCGCTGCTGCAGACCAATGCGTCGGGGCTGAATTCGTCAATATGTTCCCGGCTGTGTCCCATGCGGAACTGGATCCCCTTGCTGTTAACCTTTTCTATATAATAACTGTGGGCAACATCACATCCACTCACTTCGTAACCCATTTCTTCCAAAAGGAGCGCAAGACCACTCATTCCCGCTCCCCCGATGCCCATCAGGTGTATCTTCTGGAATCCTTCGAAATCATAAGCCGGCTGATTCAACGGCAACATCTCCCTTCAGGGAAAACCCCGTTCCATATGGCTGCTCCGACACGCGATATTTCCTGCTCGAGTTCCTCCCGCGATCTTCGTGACCGGAGGGCGGGCAGCTTTTGAAGGCGTTCCGCCAAGGTGTCAAGGTCTTCGACCTCTTCGTCCCACGTGTATCCGTAACCTGTTTCGGCGAAGACTTTCGCGTTTTCATTCTGGTGATCATCTGCGGCTTCTTTCCACGGCACAACAATTGAGGGGATTCCGAACAAGGCTAGTTCAGCGAGTGTCGAAGCTCCCCCCCTGGATATTGCACAGTCCGCAAGAGAAAATAATGGACTCAAATCCCACGTTCTAGAAACGAAAATGACGTTTGCCGCTCTTTTCGTGGCCCCTTTGCAACCAAGGACAAGGAAAATCCAACCGCGCAATTGCGGCAATTCAGCCAGTTTCTGTGTGATAGTACCTACCGCGCTGCTTGCAAGTGAGCCGCCGAGCACGAGAACCTTCGGACCGTCCGGCGGTTTGCCCTTACAGTTGAGTTTAAGCCATGCGTCCTCCGGGGGCAAATTCCGGAAAAACCTCACGGGGATTCCCGTATGGCGAAAAGATCCGACCTCAAGTCCCTTGCATATTTCCCATCCGGAGAAAACCTGCGCTCCCCACTTCGCCGCGAGCTTGGTGACTTTTCCTGCCACGGCATTCTGTTCGTGCACATGTACGGGGATCCCAAGCGTCCGTGCCGCCAGAAGAGCCGGAAAAGACGCATAGCCCCCAAAAAGAAGGCATGCATCGGGTTTCCAGAAAACAAAATCCCTCAGGCAGGCAAGTGTCGAGACAAAAAGTCCGGCAGAACGAACAATCCGGCGAAATATGGTACCTGAAAAAGGCGAGCCGTCAATAGGCAGGACCTTTGGTGTGATTTCAAGGGAGAGGAAAATTTCTCTCTCAAGAGGGCGTGAGCCGCAATAGAAACGGGTTTCCGTTCTGTCATGTTGCCCGCTGGCCCACTGGGCCAATGCAACGGCAGGAACGATGTGTCCTCCTGTCCCCCCGGCGGCGATGGCTATTTTCCTTTCCGGAGCACTCTTATGTCGTGCTTTCGCGTATCCGAGTCCCATCCCTGACACTCCTCAAGATAATGCCTATTCCCGCCCATAGAGTTACGAGGGCACTTCCTCCATAGCTGAGGAACGGCAACGGAACCCCTGTTAGCGGCAGGAGTTTCATGACGCCCCCGAGATTGATAAAAAGGGCAAGGGCGATAGAAAGGGACACACCCCAAAAAACCGTTCCTGCGAAAGTCCCGCGTAATTTTCTATAGGTCAGCATCAAGGCGAAAAACCACAGGAAAAACATGGCAAGGATCGAGGCTGTTCCGACGAAACCGAGTTCTTCGCCGATGGCCGCAAATATAAAATCGGTATGTACCGCCGGCAGGTAATTCAGCTTCTGGAGACCCTGTCCGAGCCCGACCCCCCAGAAACCGCCGTTTGCGAAGGCGATGAATCCCTGGATGACCTGAAACCCGTCTCCGAGCGGGTCTTTCCAGGGATCCAGAAATGCCGTTATCCGGGCCATACGGTAGGTGCTTGTGACGAGAAGAGGCAGGAAAAAGGCTATCGTTAAGATACTTCCGAAAAACAGGGGATACTTCCAGCCGAAACGTTCTACATAGAGGCCCATGAGGAGTGCGAAAAGAAGAATGGCGCCGCCGAAATCGGGTTGGAACGCGAAGGGCCAGGAGGAGACGAAAAAGATCAGGAGGATCTGGAAAAAGGAGTGACGCGGCGAAAGGTCCGACGAATGAAGTTTTTTTGCTCCGTGGATGATGACGGTTAGAAAGAGCACTTCCGACGCCTGAAGAGAGACAGGCCCGACCTGAACCCATCTGGTGGCCCCCCCCGCGGCGTTGGAGAAACCCGGGACAAGGGTCAGAACCATCAGAAAGACGCTGAGGATCCATGCGAGGCCGGAAAGTTTTTTCCAGAGCCCGAGGGGAATACAATAGCACGCGACCATTGCCGTGAAACCCAAAAGCAGCCATCTGATCTGCCTCATTCCGTAGACGAAGGGCGTGTCCCATCGTGAAACGGAAAGGTTTGTCGTGACAGAGGTGATCATGACGATACCGAAGGCACTCAGAAGGAGTGGTATGGCCCACAGAAAGAAAACAGATCCCGCTCCGCTCCCGGGAAAATCCTTCTCTTCGGTGAAAGCTTGAGGGCTTTGGCTGTTTCCTGGCTGCTTCATGAAGACCCTCCACGCAAGCTTCCGACGATTCGCTGGAAGTGTTCCCCCCGTGCCTTGTAATTTTCGTACATATCCCAGCTTGTACAGGCCGGTGAAAGCAGTATCGTCGCGTTCGGCGGGGCCATCTCACCGGCGGTCTTGACGGCTTCATCCATTGTCATTGCCATGGAAAAGGTCCTGTATCCGTGTGCCAGCAAAGAGGACGCGATCCGGTCCTTTTCTTCGCCGATCAGGACCGCCCCTTGTGCATTTCGGATGACGGCTTCAGCAAGTGGGTCATAATCTTCCCCCTTGCCTTTGCCGCCCAGGATGACCACAATCGGTCCCTGTATCGCATCGAGGGCCGCCGATGCTGCCGCCACGTTTGTCCCTTTCGAGTCGTCCACGTAGGTGATGCCATTAATTGTTGCAACCTTCTCACATCTGTGAGGAAGGGGTTTGAAAGCGGCAACCGATTCCGCAATACCGGCACTTTTCGCGCCAGCCATTGCTGCCGCCGCCGAAGCCATCGCTGCGTTTTCGATGTTGTGGGAACCTACAAGCGGGACGTCCTTGAAAGAAAAAAGGACAACAGGATGTCCGTTTCGAAAGAGCAGACAATTTCCTTCAGAAAGGAAAATCCCTTCAGTGTCACCAAGGGTGCCGCTTCCGTCGTCCCTGCGCAGGGGAATGATTTCGAGGGCACGGGAACGCGAAGCCCTCAAAACGTCTGTGGCATCAGCACCCTGGCAGATCCCGAGGCTTCCCGGGCGGGCGAGGGAGAAGATCTTCATTTTTGCGGCGACGTACTCATCAAAAGAACCGTGCCAGTCAAGGTGGTCGGGGGCAATGTTCGTCAGGACAGCGAGGTCTATCCCAAAGTCCCGTGCCCAATAAAGCTGAAAACTGCTAAGTTCCGCCACGATCCAGTCTTGGTCCCCGAAAGCGCACTCGGCCAGGGGGCTGCCGATGTTGCCGGCAACGGCTGTTTTGAAACCGCTGTCAGCGAGGATGTGTCCCGCCAGAGCCGTGGTTGTCGTTTTCCCGTTGCTGCCGGTCACACCGATAATCCGCCCTTTCAGATGATCGGCCACAAAATCGAGTTCCCCGATGACGGGGATTGACCTTTCAACCGCCTCGACGACGGGTTTTGCGGAAGGGGGGATTCCGGAGCTCAGGACCAGATCGTCACATTCAAGAGCCTTGCGCGTATGGCCTCCTTCCTCGAAGGCGACGCCGCGGTGCTGGAAAAAGCGGCGTGTCTTTTCGTTTACCGGTCCTGCGTCCGTCACGAAAACTTTTGCACCCAGACAGGCTGCAAGATCGGCCAGAGCTTTTCCGCTGACACCGGCGCCAACGATTGTTACTTTTTTCCCCGCCAAAACCTTCCTGTCAAAAACCATGTCTTTCGCACCTCAACGGAAAGTTCTGAATAAAATGTCCAGGCTTCCCACAATAGTGGTCATGCCGATTGCATGAATGAGCCAGAAACGTGTTACAACCTGTGTCTCGCTCCACCCCGTCAGCTCGAAGTGATGGTGAACGGGGCTCATTTTGAAGACCTTTTTCCCGAGACATCGTATCGCAAAGATCTGGACAAGGACCGAAAAAGCCTCAATGCCCATGATGAAACCGAAGGGAATGACCAGCAGGAGTTTTTCGGAGAGAATACAGATGGTTACGAGGAGGCCCCCGAGAAAATGGGAACCCACATCACCCATGAAAACCCGCGCCGGATGCGCGTTATGCCAGAGAAAACCGGCGGCGAGGGCGAGGGCCGTAACACATGCTACCCCAGAAGCCCCGACCGGACGGAGCCAAAAAAGCATTCCCGCGAAAGAAAGTGCACAGCTGCCTGCTGCGAGCCCGTCGAGTCCGTCAGTTAGGTTCACAGCGTTCATTCCTCCGACGAGAAGAAACAAAAGAAGAAACCACGCAGCAGGGCCGCCGATGTCCCAGCCGGGCCACAGAATCAGGCCGTGGAGCCTGGAGAAGACGATGACCCAGGGGATCGAAAGCAGTACCTGGAGGCCGAGCTTCTGGAGGCTGGAAAGACCTTCACTGGAGCGCCTGTGGTGCTTCAGTGAATCATCAAGAAGCCCGATCGCCGCAGCGGTCAGGGGAAATCCCCAGACAAGCAAAAGACCACCGATGCCGTATTCCCCTGTCACGACCCATATTGTGGCAAGAAACACCGCCATGGCCACAAAGATCAAGCCTCCCATTGACGGAGTCCCGCTCTTTTCGGTCATGTGCCGGGCAGGTCCATAAATTTTCAGGATCTGGGACAGATCCTTGGATCTGCAAAACCTGATCCACGCAGCCTGCAGTATGATACTTGCTGCAAAAACGACGAGGCCCGGAAAAATGAACCACTCGTCGACATTGATCATTGGAGGCACCTGGTTTCCATCAAGATTTTCTCAAGCCCGTAAGCGCGGGAGCCTTTCAGCAAAACCATGTCCCCTGTTGCGAGAACTTCATCCAGTTTTGCTGATACTGCCGAAAGATCCTGATAATGCCGGAAGTTCCCGGAGTCCGTTTCGTGACTGAGTGTTTCCGTCCACTCCGCTCCCAAGAGGATAACCCCCTCGAGATCGAGGTCCTTTGCAGCTTTAAGGATTTCTTGATGACACTGGCGAGTATGGTCTCCCAGCTCTTTCATTCCTCCGAGAACGGCGAATTTTTTCCCCGTCCGAGGCAGTGCTGAAAGGTTCACAAGAGCCTGCCCCATGGAGAGGGGGTTCGCATTGTAGGTTTCATCGATGCACCAGATTCCTGTTGATGATTTCCTCACGACTCCTCGTCCGGGCAAGGGGTGGACCTTCTCAAGGGCCGTTCGCATCCTGCCCTCCTCGATGCCGAGAGCATCTCCGATTGCGACGGCGAAAGCGAAAGCGTAAGCGTGCTGGGGTCCGAACAAGGATGATGAGAAACGCCGGGTTTTTCCTGTGACGGCAATCTCGATTTCCGTCCGGATAGTGTCTTCCGTGAAAGAAAACCCGAGGCTCTTCAGCAGGTATGCTCCCTTGCGAAAGCCCACAGGGACATGATTTACAGAGATTCTCGTCGACCTGACGCGCTTTTCGAGGATTTCCACATCTCCGTTGGAAAACAGGTGAGTCAATCGCGGAGAATCGGCGATTCGCATTTTCTCCTCGAGGACACCGGTGACATCCGAAAGGCCTTCCAGATGACCGGGGCCGACCGCCGTAATTACGGCCATTGTCGGAGGATAGCTGGCAACCATCTCCGGGATCTCACCGGGGTGATTGGTTCCCATTTCAAGAATAAGGATTTCCGTCTCAAGCGGCATCTCAAGGATTGTCAGGGCACAACCGATCCAGGTGTTGTAACTTTCTCTCGCCGCGTGAACCTTGTATACGTCCCGCAGGACTGCAAATATGCATTCCCTGGTTGTGGTTTTTCCTGCGGTTCCCGTCACCGCTATGACTTCCCGGAGTGAAGATTTCCTCCGGAAAACGTGGGCCGCCATGTTTCTGAGAACGATTGAGGTGTCATCGACAATGAGGAACGAAACGCCTCCGCGGAATGTGAAAGGAGTTTCTGTGGAAATTTTGTCTTCCATAATGATGTAGGAGGCGCCTCGGCCGATCGCATCGTCGATAAAGGCGTGTCCGTCGGTGGTTTCGCCGGGCAAGGCAATAAATCCATCTCCGTTTTCTACCTTGCGGCTGTCCGTCCTGAGTGCCGGGCCTAAAGGCCTGTTCTTTCCCAAAAGCCTGCCACCTGTGATCTCAGCGGCCTCCGAAAGGGTCATATACCTGGAATTCAGCACCGGGTTTTCCCCCTTAGACGGGCCCATTCTTCGATTGTATCCCCGTCATTGTAAGGGATGCGGCGTTCGCCGATAATGATGTGCCGTTCGGGACCTTTTCCTGTAATGAGTACGATATCGTCGGCATCAGCTTTGTCCAGTGCATAAAAAACGGCTTCCTGGCGGTTGATCACAATCCTTGGAGTAAGGCAGCCGCCCATGACGGCTCCCGATTTTATGGCTTCGGCGATTTCTAGGGGATCTTCTCCCCTGGGATTATCCATGGTGATCACCAATTCATCGGCGTTTTGGGCTGCAATTTTTCCCATAACAGGCCGGTTGGCCTCATAACGCTCCCCTCCGAGGCCGAAGACGAGCCAAACCCTGCCCCTGGAAATTTCCCTGACAGCCGTCAGGACATTCAGAAGGGCGTCGGGAGTATGGGCATAATCGACAATAGCTGAGGGCCCCCCGTCGAATTTCCAACTTTCAAGTCGGCCAGGAACGGTTTTCATTGAAGAAAGGCCTTTTTTGACCGTTTCGGGATCTACGCCGGAAGCGAGCGCGAAAGAGGCTGACGCGAGAGCATTATAGAGATTATAACGGCCGATCAGCGGGACTCTAAGATCGAATTCAGAAACTTTCGACGGTTTTTGGAAACTGATTTCCATCGTTGAACCTGACAGATCCATGGAGACAATGGAGCCTTTCACGGACAGGCCGTCGTTTTCTCTTTGAAAGCTTTCAAGCCCGTAAAAGACGGTCTTGCCGACGGCGGCAGCGGCGATGCGTTCTCCGTAGGGATCATCAGCGTTGATCACGGCAACGGATTCCGCATCTTTTGCATGATGTGAAAAGAGAAGGGATTTTGCCATGAGGTATTGCTCCATGGTTTCGTGAAAATCAAGGTGTTCTTCGGTCAGGTTGGTGAATATTGTCCCATCGAAACGGCACCCGGACAAGCGCCCGAGAACAAGGCCATGTGATGAGGCTTCAATGACGCAAGCCCGGCATCCGTTTTGGACCATGGCGGCAAGCATTCGCTGGATATCCGTGGCTTCCGGTGTCGTCCTGTCCGCTTCACGCAGGCCGTTGCCCGTATCGTAGACGATGGTGCCGATCATCCCTGTCTTCTGCCCGTTTGCCTCGAGTATATGGCGGATCATATGGGATGTCGTCGTCTTTCCGTTTGTCCCGGTAACGGCGACCATCACCATTGAATCAGAGGGTTTCCCGTGTATTGAAGCCGCGAGCCCGCCGAGGACGAGCCGCACGTTTTTCACGAGGATCTGGGGGACTCCCGGATCCGGAAGCTTTCTTTCGCATAAAAGGGCTACGGCCCCCTTCCTGACGGCTTCTTCCGCGAAGTCATGTCCGTCGAAACGTTTTCCCGGGACACATGCGAAAAGGCTTTGCCCTTCGATTTGCCGCGTATCATGGGTGCAGTCATGTATGTCGAGTTCGAGGCATTCTTCCGCTTCGATTCCTTCTGGAAGGACAAGGGTCACTTCATCAGGGACGTTCCCGAGCCGGGAAATGACTTGAAACAGTTTCATTTCAGAGGTTTCCTCCATGTCTCCTTCGGGCCATTCTTCGTGGTTGAACCGCCGCAACCGGCTTGCCCGAAAAGGCTTTTTTTCATGAGGTTATTTTTAACACATCTTCGATGATATTCCTAAAGACAGGTGCAGCGACCCTTCCTCCCAGATATTCACCGCCTCTGGGATGACCGATTGCAACGAACAAGAGGTGTTTGGGCTGCTCCACAGGCCAGAAGCCAGCAAAAGAAGAGACGTAGGTGTTTTCAAGGTACACGCCCTCCTTTGCGACCTGCGCGGTGCCCGTCTTGCCGCCTATCCGGGGTGTGCCCATAAATACCGTACGTCCGGTTCCTTCCGTAACGACCTTTTCGAGCACTCCCTTGAGGTAGTTGGAGGTGTCGTCCGACAGTACCGTAAAAAGGGTTTCAGGTTTTCCCCGGTAAACCGGTTTGCCCTCAGGTGACAGGGCTTCCCGCACAATGTAAGGTTTCAGAAGACGCCCGCCGTTAACCACGGCGGATAAAGCCATGGCCATTTGCAGCGGAGTGACCCCGAGCCCCTGGCCGATTGCGATATTCGCAGGCACGGATCCACGCCACCGGTCCGGTGTGTTCAAAAGCCCGTTTTCTTCACCGGGAAGGCCGATTCCTGTTTTTGAACCGAAACCCCATTGTTTCAGGTAACCGTAGGTCAAACGCGGGTCCATCCTGTCACCGATAACCGCCATGCCAACATTGCAGGATTTGATGAGAAGTTCCGGAAACACGAGCTTGCCATGAGCGGAGATGTCATGGATGACCACGTCGGCTATCCGGATTTTCCCCCGGCACTCGAAACGTTCACGAGGGTCTGTAATGGCGTTCGACAGGCCGATTCCGGCAATGACCGGTTTTAATGTCGACCCGGGTTCATAAACTCTTCCGATGGCATTGTTCAAAAGCGCATTCCGGGAGGCCAGGGTTTCTCGTAAGTTCGGATTGAAATCGGGAATGCTACACATCGCCTGCACTTCACCGCTTTCGGGAGAAACCATGACCGCTGCGCCCCATTCGGCCTTGTTCTCTCTTATGGCTTCCACCATGTATCTCTCGACGATGTGCTGAAAACGGGAATCGATGGTCAACCGGAGCATACCGGTTCGCGTTGTCGCGTCAAGGTTTTCACCGGGCGATAATTCCACGATGTTCCCGCCGGCGTCTTTGGCGAAGACCCGCCTCTGGGGCGGGGAATAAAGCAGGTGATCCCAGAAAAGCTCCAGTCCCGCTAACCCGTTATCGTCTATGTCGCAGAATCCGAGCACGTGGGAGAGGGTCCGTCCCTGGGGATAGATCCGGCGTGTTTCCCGAACGTGAAAGAGCCCTGGGATGTGAAGGCTGAGGATCTCTTCGGTTTCTCTTGCACCAAGCTTGCGAGCCACGGAAAAGTATCTTCCGGGCAGGTCGGTCAGGAGTTTCTCATAGGCGCGTTCAGAAACGTAGGGTTTCAGGGCCTCGGCATTGGATGGATCCCAAATGGCCGGGTCGATAAAAAAACTCGTTGCGGGCGAAGAAAGAGCAAGGGGAATTCCGTTTGTATCCTCTATGACACCTCTCGTCGTGCTGAGGGTGATATGCGCCCAATATTGTGTTTTCGCCTGCGAAACGGCCCTCGGATCGGGCTGAAGATGCAGAGTGTACAAGCGGAAAAAAAAGACGAAGAAGCACAGAAGCAAAAAAATCCAGTAAAGTCCAGGGAATCGCCGCATGATACATCGTTAGTCCTCTCCGGGGAGTTTTGAACCTATTGCCGTGCTGAGGCTTTTCGGGTCAAAAGGTTCATGATCCCTTCGAGCATGGATCCTCCCCCGTGTGCATGCGTATTTCCATCCTTGCCGTTCCCTGCCCTGGCTAGCACGGGTTCACTATCTTTCCTGACATGGACTACAGCGACACGGGGACTGCCTGCCATACCGAGATCATTCGTTGCTCTGGCGAAGACGCGTGAAGGGCTGATCAGGCGTGCAAGCTCCTGCCGGAGCCTGTCCTGTTCATCCTCCCGGGAGACGATTTGCTGTTGCAGGTGAGCAAGCCGGTATTCGAGCGAAAGGGAATACAGTCTCAGCCCTACGAGACCAGCCAGCAGTAATGTCAGTATTATACAGGCACCAAGGCAAATGGGGATGCTCGTCTTCGATTTTTCCCGTGTGCGGTGCGGGATTGTTTGAAGGGTCACTTCAGCCGGCATGCCTCTCACCTCTCGTTTTTCGTTGTTGTGAACAGAAAGGCCCGGAGCCGCGCGCTTCGAGCCTTTCTGTTCGCAGCGATTTCCTCTTCGGCGGGTTTCACACCCCCACGATGAATGAAGCTGCCCAGACCTGCGGCGTACCAGTCGCGGAGGCTGTGTTTCACAATACGATCTTCCAGGGAATGATAGCTGACGAAGGCTGCGACCATTCCTGGCCTTGCTGTTTTCCTGCAGTTATTGATTGCTTCTTCAAGAGCCTGGAGTTCATCGTTTACGGCGATACGAAGCGCCTGGAACACTTTCCTTGCGGGATTCCTTCCCATTTTGCGTTGTACGGGCGCAGGGATCGTCCGACGGATGACGCTGACCAGTTCCTGTGTGCTGGTGATGGGGCCGTTTTTTTCGCGGTGTTTCACAATTCCCCGGGCGATTTTCAGAGAGAATCTTTCCTCGCCGTATGTTTTGAAAATTTTCGCCAGCTCTTCAACGGGCGACGTGTTTATCAGTTCCTCGGCCGTAATGGAAATTGAAAGGCCGTTCGCGCCGTTTCCCATTCGCATGTCCAGTGGCCCGTCGAGATCAAAGGAAAACCCTCTTTCGGGGATCGAAAGCTGCAAATTGGAAACACCAAGATCGAAAACTACGGCGTCGGGGCCCTCCCAGCCTTCCTCTTCAAGGATCTGATCGAGGTATCGGAAATTACCCTGTCTGAAAAGGATTCTCGGCTCATAGGCGGAAAGCCTTTTTCTGGCTTCAATGAGAGCCTGTTTGTCCCTGTCTATTCCCAAAATGCGAACGTTCTCCCATCGCGTGAGAAACGCCTCGGAATAACCGCCGAGACCAAGGGTTGCGTCCACGATTTTCTCGAGACGGTGGGAATGCGACAAAACATCACAGACTTCATTGACAAGAACCGGAACGTGCTCGATCACAACCCCTCGACCTCCTCGGCGATCTCCGGAAGGTCGCGCTGGACATCTTCCACGTAAGAATTCCATGTTTCCTTGTTCCAGAGTTCCACGTGGTCTCCGACGCCAACGACGCTGATATCCTGGGAGAGCGCCCCATGATTTCTGAGATGGGGTGGAATCAGGGCTCGGCCCGAAGAGTCAAACTGAATCTCATGGGCCATTGCAAGGAGCAATCGCGTAAAATCACGGGTTTTTGCCTTCGAAAAAGGTAACTTTTGTAACTTCTCAAGGATATTGCCCCAGTCTCCGGCAGAATAAATGGCAACGCAGCGGTCGATTCCAATCGTCGCAATAGCACCTTCGCCCAGTTCTTCTCGAAACCGGGAAGGCAAAACGACGCGACCCTTCGCATCCATCTTGTGTTCATAGGTTCCCACCAGCATGGGATTTTCCTCCCATTTTATGCCATATTCTGCCACTTTGCTCCACTCTATCACCATTTAATCGACAAATAAGGGACCTTAGGCCTATTTATTATCATTTTTTATAGGCTATTAGTCCTTATTTCTTTTTGTGGATAAAGTGTGGAAGCAATAAAGGGAACTGATGGAAAGGGAGCTTTTCGAGAGGCTGGAAGAGAGCACCCTCTAAGCCGGGTTCTGTGTTGTGCGACCATTTCTCTGGGACCGGGCTTGCGCCAGGCCTCAAGCGACCGTACCCGAGGGTCGGCGGGCCACCTCGTCCCCTCCTATTCGGTCTTGCTCCCGGCGGGGTTTGCCTAGCCCGCTGGTCACCCAGCGGCTGGTGAGCTCTTACCTCACCTTTTCACCCTTACCCGGCACTCACCGGTCAAAAGGAATCGGTCCATTCCACTTTTTTCGCCTTCGGCAAATTCAAAGGGGCGGATCGGGATTCCAGGTGACGGGTGAGTGCCGGGCGGTTTGTTTCTGTGGCACTTTCCTTGGGTTCGCACCCACTGGAGTTTGTCCAGCGCCGTGCCCTGTGGAGCCCGGACTTTCCTCCGTTTCATGATGAAACAGCGGCCGCGCAGGATACTCTCTTCCGGATGGGAATTATAGCACGTATTCCAAAGGGGTGAAGGTGTACATGGCTTGATGTCCCGGCAATGCATCGAAAAAAAGGCTGCACGCGATATTTTCCCGCATGCAGCCACCATTCGCACCGAATTTTGCCCGGAGCGCCTGTTGCCTTCCGACAGGTTAGTGGGATCTTACGATTTCCTTGATCCTCATCAATCTGCTAAGATTCGCACGCTCTTGTTCATCCAGTTTCATCGTAATGTAACCGATGGTTTCCTTGAAGGATGGAATCAGGACGTGTTCAAGGGCGTTTACGCGGCGCCGGGTGCGTTCGATTTCCACGGCCATGAGTCGAAGCCCCTTTTCCTCCGCCGAAAGGGAAATGAGCCTCGGAAGAATTCGTGAGAAACGCTCAAGCGCCACGTCGAGACTTCCAGGAGAATTGGCCAGTCCGTAGTTCAGCGCGCGGCCTTCCTGGGTTGCTGCATACTCCGGAACCATGACACTCATGACGTTTTTGTAGGAAACATCCAGCTTCATCGACGTACCACTGATCATGAGCGCCTGCTCCAGCATCGCTGGAAGCGTCTGGGCTCTGGCAAGCAGGAAGCTTTTGTAACATTCGGCAAGTTCCGCCTCGATCTCTTCTCTTTCTTTTTTGATGGCTTTGGCCCGTGAAAGAAATGCCTTGATCAAGGCGTCCTGCTTGTCCTTCAGGAGCTTATGTCCGCGCTTTGCGACGGCATGGCGTTTCTTGAGACGGTTCAGCTCCATTCTGTTGGGGTTCACGTTCATTTTTTTAGCCATGAATACCCTCCCTGGGCTTCAGAACTCGATACCGTCGCGGAAGCTTCAGGAATTCCGCTGTTGCGTCGCCGCGTCGGCTTCTTCAGTTGTTCCCTCCTGATCGGCTTCGGACAAGCGGGGCTTGAGGTATTTTTCGATGTACTCGTCTCGAACACGCTTGAGCTCCGTCAGAGGGATACCTTTCAGGAGGTCCCACCCTTTTTCGAGGGTATCTTCAACAGAACGGTTCTCGTACTCGCCTTGGCGGACATAGACGTCTTCGAACTCATCGGAGAATCTGGCGAAGGCCTTGTCTTCCTCGGTCAATGCGCCTTCGCCGAGGATTGTTGCAAGTTCCTTGGCCTCCTTGCCCCTGGCATACGCGGCAAAGAGCTGGTTCATAAGGTCCGCGTGGTCCTCCCGGGTTTTCCCTTTCCCGATTCCCTTGTCCTTGAGTCGTGACAAGGATGGGAGAACGTCCACCGGCGGGTAAATACCCTTTCTGTGAAGGGTCCTGCTGAGGATGATCTGGCCTTCGGTGATGTAGCCCGTCAGGTCGGGAATCGGGTGTGTCTTGTCATCTTCAGGCATGGTCAAGATCGGGAACTGTGTGATGGAACCCTTCTTCCCCTTGAGACGGCCTGCACGTTCATACATGGTCGCAAGGTCGGTGTAGAGGTAGCCGGGATACCCGCGACGTCCCGGGACTTCCTTTCTGGCGGCCGAAATTTCGCGAAGGGCCTCGCAATAGTTCGTGAGGTCCGTCAGAATGACGAGAACCTGGTAGTCGTGTTCGAAAGCCAGGTACTCGGCACAGGTCAGTGCAAGCCTTGGTGTGGTGATCCGTTCGATGGCGGGGTCGTCCGCAAGGTTAACGAACATGACCGTTCTTTCTATGGCTCCGGTTTTCCTGAAGTCCTCCATGAAGAAGGATGCCTCTTCAAAAGTGATTCCCATGGCGGCGAATACGACAGCGAAATCCTCATGGCCCCCGAGCACCGTCGCCTGTCTTGCCACCTGTGCTGCAATCCGGTTATGAGGCATTCCGCTGCCCGAGAAAATCGGCAGTTTCTGTCCCCTGACCATCGGATTCATCCCGTCGATCGTTGAAATGCCCGTCTGGATGAACTCCGAAGGGTAGTCCCTGGAGTATGGGTTGATCGGGTATCCGTTGATATCGAGCATCTCGTCGGGAATGATGGGGGTTCCGCCGTCAATGGGGTCTCCTCTTCCGTTGAAGACTCGTCCAAGGATCTCCCTGCTGACGGGAAGTCGCAGGACCTTGCCCGTGAAGCGGACTTTTGTCGCGGTGACGTCGATCCCGGAGGTTCCCTCAAATATCTGAACAAGGGCCCTGTCGGTAGAGATTTCGAGAACCCTTCCGCGACGTCTTTCCCCGTCGGAAAGTTCGATTTCCACGAGTTCGTCGTACCGGACATCTTCGACTTTCTCGACGACTACCAATGGGCCTGAAAGGTCGGAAATGGTTCTGTATTCTTTAGGCAACATCGCCGATGCTCCCCTCCGGCAGAAGTTTGTTTACCTGTTGTTTCATCTCCGGCTCAAGCTCGTCGATGCTTTCAAGATCATCTTCGCTCAAGTACCGCATACGGGCTATCTTTTCGCGAACTTCAAGTCCCAGGATGTCGCTGAGCATGGCTCCGCGTTTGAGGGCGTCCATGCAAAGGTCATGAAAGGCCATGATCGTCCGCAGCATCTTCGTCTGTTTGTCCATGGAGGCGAAGGTGTCGATTTCGTGGAACGCATTCTGGTGAAGGAAGTCCTCCCTTATCGATTTTGCCGTCTCGAGGATCATCCGTTCTTCCTTTGAAAGAGCGTCGATACCGACGAGCCGAACGATCTCGCGGAGGCGGTCTTCCTCTTCAAGAATGCTCATTGCACGGGTACGCATGGCGCTCCACTCACCGTCATACTTGTTGTCCCAGTACTCGTCAAGGTTGGCAGTGTATAGCGAATAACTCTGGAGCCAGTTTATCGCCGGGAAGTGTCGTTGATAGGCAAGGTTGGCATCGAGACCCCAGAAAACCTTGGTTACCCGGAGCGTGTTCTGACTGACCGGTTCAGAAAGGTCCCCGCCGGGCGGCGACACGGCGCCGATGGCACTGACCGAGCCTTCTCGTTCGCCACTGCCAAGACAGATTACCCTACCGGCCCGTTCATAGAAAGAGGCAAGACGCGTGCCGAGATATGCCGGATACCCTTCCTCGCCGGGCATTTCCTCCAGGCGGCCTGAGATCTCACGCAATGCCTCGGCCCATCGGCTTGTTGAATCGGCCATCAGAGCGACGGAATACCCCATGTCGCGGTAGTATTCCGCCATGGTTATGCCCGTGTAAATGCTCGCTTCCCTTGCGGCAACAGGCATGTTCGACGTATTGGCGATGAGCACTGTCCTTTTCATGAGCGGATGCCCTGAACGGGGATCTTCAAGTTCGGGAAATTCCAGGAGCACGTCGGTCATTTCGTTTCCCCGCTCTCCGCACCCGACATACACAACGATTTCAGCGTCCGCCCATTTTGCCAGCTGATGCTGGATGACCGTTTTCCCCGAGCCGAAAGGACCTGGAACGCACGCTGCTCCACCACGTGTCATCGGGAAAAAGGTATCCACCACCCTTTGTCCCGTTGTCAGCGGAACGTTGGGAGGAAGCCTTCTCGCAACAGGCCTCGGCATCCTTACCGGCCATTTCTGAATCATGTTCACTTCGTGCCTTTTCTCCCCGTCCTCGATCACCGCAACGGTTTCCTCGACGGTGAAATCTCCGGACCGGATTTCCTTTACCGTTCCCCCGACGCCTGGTGGAACCATGATTCGATGTTCAACGAGAACGGTTTCCTGAACCGTCCCGAGGACATCGCCCTCGGAGACTTCTGCTCCCTCCTCGATTTTTGGTTCGAAGGTCCATTTCTTTTTTCTGTCCAGGGCCGGGACATCGATTCCGCGCGAGATAAAGGGGCTGTCGGCGGCTTTTTCAATAAGGTTTAAAGGCCGCTGGACTCCGTCGAAAAACTGTTCGATCAAGCCGGGACCAAGCTCAACGCTCAATGGAGCGCCTGTTCCGATGACCGGTTCACCGGGAAGGAGCCCTGAAGTTTCTTCATAGACCTGTATCGAAGCCGAATCACCCTTGAGCTCGATGACTTCCCCGACAAGGCCGATCTTCCCCACACGCACCACATCGTACATGGAGGCTCCGCCCATCCCGCCTGCAACGACAAGAGGGCCCGAAATTTTCGATATGGTACCTTGAATGTTTTTTGCCATGGCCACCACCTATTGACTTCCTGAATTTGTAAAATCCTGTTTGTTCTCCTGTCTCATTCCACCGAAAAAATGTCCATTCCGACGGCACGCTCCACGCTCTCACGGATTGCTTCAACACCGATTCCTGTTGATCCGTGAACTCCGGGAACGGGAATAATGCTGATCGCATAATCTTCGTTCAGCTCACGGATAAACTCCTGATGGGCCTTGAACAGACTGTCAAGGAGGAAAACGACGGCATATTTTTCCCGAAGGAGTCGCCGGAGCAGATTTTGAAGGTCCTGGTCATCGGATTTCCCGTTTTGATCTGCCACGAAAGGGTCAATCCCGACGGCCTGAAAAGGGAGGATGCTTTCGTAATCTCCGACAGCAGCCATTTTCAGGTTCCCCTGGTTACTGGACATTTCTGAGCAGCCTCCTCAGTGACTCCTTGTCGACGCCGTTAGACACGCCGACAAGGATTATCCGGACGTTCTTGCTTTCTGTTTCCTTGGACCAGAGATAGGTCAGTATGTTTTCGGGTGCGAATGTGCTGTATCTGTAGGATCCGAGAACGCTCGTGATGTAGTCGTCAAGAGCCTTTTCAAGGTCAACCACAAGCTCGTCGGTGCTTCCCGCCTCGGGCATTTCGCGAATGGCCGCCGAGACGTCGGCAAAACCAAGGATGCGCCCCCATCCTTCGAAGGGTTCAGCCATAAGTGAGAGAACCTTCTCTCGTGAAATCCATCCCCCGTCATGAAGGAAGGGTGCCGCCTGCCCGGCATCCATTTCGATCCTTCTGAGGCGCAAGATGTTTCTGACGTTTTCTGCATCAATTTTCGCCCGAACCCAGGCGTCGATCCCTTTGTAGCCGGTTTTTTCTGCAAGATGTCGCATCATAAAGAAAAGGTGGGCGTCCAGCATTGTCTCGACGGAAAGAAGATCATGGGTTTGTTCCCATTGCATGATGCAGTCCGGCACAACGCGGTGAAAACCGAAGGGCAAAAGACGGTAGTCCTCGCTCTCGACGGCTACAACAAGGTCATCCGTGGAGATGTTCCCCAGACTTGTCAGAAGGTCCGTCCGCTTTTTCGCTCCCCGCTGTTTCTTTATCTGTCCCTTTAGCAGAACCTTTATGTTATGGGTGTCGTAGGGAAGCCTGCACAACTGAGGCAGCTCCGGGTCGGGCGAGAAACGCGTCACTTCATTGTAGGCTTCCTGTAACTCGGAGAAGATGACGTGTTCGAAATCCTGTGTCCCCTTCTCTTCCGTCAGCCATCTGGCATAATGGGTTTCTCCGAGGGTCTTCAACGCATCGGAGATCCCCTCGCTGTCAAGCAGTCTCTGGAAAAAGGAATTGCCCAGCAGGCGGTTTTCCATCGCCCGCAGTCTTGAAACGGCATAGCCATATCCCGTTACCTGCGTCATTAGCTAAATTCCTCCGGTTTTCTAATCGGAAAAGAGGCTTTTAACGATTCCCGCCTCAAGGTCCTCGCGGAGACTATCAAGCAGCATTGTGAAGGTGCAATTGATATCAATGTCTCCCTTTCGATAGATGAATCCTCCTTTATATGGCAGCCGTTCTTCCGAAAGTTCCGTTTCCGTTCCGTTTTCTTCGTTGAATTCCCTGATCCAGTCGGTGTTTATGACTTTATCGTGCCTGCCAGGGACGACAACTCCCTTACCTTCTTCCGCGGCCTCCTTGAGAAGGGTTTTCATGAATTTCCCGTATTCGTCGGTTTCCATCTCTTGCAGTTTCCGGAGAGCAGCATCGAAAACCTGATCGATCAAGGTTCTTTTTGCCCCGAGCTTCATCTTCTGGACATCGAGCCGTGCGACGATCTTTCGTCTTTCGAAGATTTCCGGCTTTTCCGTTTCCAGTTTCTTGTCATATTCCTCCTGGAGCTTTCGTTTTTCCTCTTCGGAAGTTTTCCTGATTTCCTCTGCCTGTTTTTTTGCCTTTTCGAGGATTTCCTCAGCCTCTTTTTTTGCGTCTGTTTCTATCCGCTTCTTGATATCAGCCAAAGCCATACCGGTCACCTCTCGCTGCCCGTGCTAAAACTGGATGCTGTTCAGCAGGATAATGCTCATGAGGAGTGCGAAAACGGCATAGGTTTCAACCATGGCCGGAAGAATAACGGCTTTCCCCGTTTCTTCGGGCCGTTTCGAAATGAGCTGGATACAGGCGGCAGAGGTTTTCCCCTGGGCGATCCCGGAATAATATCCCGCAATGGCGATCGGAAGACAGGCGAACAGAACCCCGAGGCCTTGCCAGACGTTCACAGTGACCGCCTCACCACCGATGAGTCCGACCTTGAGGATAGCGAAAAAGGCTGTGAGTAGTCCATAGATTCCCTGGGTTCCGGGAAGCGCCTGAAGCAAAAGCACAAGCCCGAATTTCCCCGGGTCTTCCGTCATGATCCCGGCTCCAGCCTCACCTGCGATCCCAATACCGATTGCCGAGCCGGAACCGGCAAAACCTGCGGCGAGAGCCGCACCAAGAACTGCCAACATAATTCCAAGAAGTTCCATTTCAAACGACACTCCTCTCAAAACATACTGGGTCATTCAAGCGTAATGTCTTCAAATAAAGAAATGCTTACACTTTTTCCGCTTCAATCGGCTTCACCTTCACGTATTGCGTGTCGTAGGCGAGCGGTTCGAAAGACCTTCCGCCGCCGCTGTAGAATTTACTGAAAAACTCCACGTACTGAAGACGCAGGGCATGGATGAATGCGCCGAGAGTATTTACTGTTACACTGAACAGATGACCGCCGATGAACAGGATAACCGCAAGGATCATTCCAATGAACGGGATGTCGACCACAAGGCCTGTCAGGGTATTGATGATCATTGCCACCGCCGATGTGGCAAGGCCGAGTGCAAGAAGCCTGCTGTAGCTCAGGACGTCACCGAGGTAAGAGGTAATGTTGTACAGGCTCAGGAGGCCTGAAAGGGCCTTGCTTATAAAACCGGTCTTTTCCCTTCCCTGGGTTGCTATGAGCAGCCCGGCACCGACAAGGGAAAGCACCTTTCCCAAAAAGCCGGTTGCGGGCCCCAGAACCCCTGCTTGGCCGCCTGCGAAGACAAGCAATCCGGTTATGAGCGCTATCCAGCCTCCCTGATCACCAAATGCGGCAACCAAGTCGCCTTTTTGCAGGTTTTCCCACATCGCGAGAAAGAGGCCGAAAAGAACCTGAATGACTCCGAGGGCAAGGGATATTGCCAGAAAATTAAGCGGGTTTTCCATGGGGCGGAGAAGGACCACGCTGTTTTTGACTCCCTTGAGGAAAGAGAGTGGTCCGAAAGCATCAACCATGTCCCCGAGCCAGCTTCCCGTTATTGCCCCAAAAAAGATGGTTGAAGCAGCTCCGAGGAGGAGAAGGTTGAAGAAATTTCTTTTTTCTCCGGTAATCCTGTAACGTGAAAAAAACCACAGAATCAGCCCGGCGAGAAAAATGCCGTATCCGCCATCTCCAAGGCACATTCCCAGGAATATGAACATAAAGGGTGCCATTGGTACGGTCGGATCCATACGTCCGTAAACGGGCAGCCCGTAAAGACGCGTCAAGGGTTCGAAAGGGAGAGCCCATTTGGGATTTGTCAGCAACACCGGGGGATCGTCTCCCGCTGAAAGGTCAGGGTCTTCAACGATGACCTCCGTGTGCCTTTCGAAAGGTTTGATGATCTGGTGGAAGTTCTGGATTTTGCTTTCGGGAACCCACAAACGGATGATGCTGACTTCGCTGGTCCTTTCTCCCTGAAGAAGGGCTTCGTGACGATTGCGAAGCACCGCGTAATAATCGGAAAGCTTGCGGATCGAGGAAACGTGCTGATCAGCCAATTCACTTGAGCTGTCTTTCAATTGCTTTTCTTCCGCCAGAAGGTTCCCCCGCTCTTTGCGCACACGTTTTGATGCCTCAATTACCGTGCCGTGAAGATCTTTCGGGAAATCGATCCGCGAGAAGGTTACCTTTGCGCTTGCTTCCGAGACGTCCGTTGAAACCGCCTTGTCGTAAAGCATGACAACAGGCACTTGCGGAGATTTGTCTTTGACGGAACCGAAAAATATCTCACCCTGGTCACCCGCAGCATTTTCAAAGTCGGTTTTCAGTTTTTCCGCTTGATCTGAGGAAATGGTTCCGTACATGGAGGTGACATTTCTTGTTCCCTCAGAAAGCAGGGAAAGGTCATGGGGAAATCCTTCAAGTGCCTGAAGGACCGACTCTTTCGTATCGAGCTGTGACATGGCACTGCGCAGTTCCAGGAGTCTTCGTTCGATTTTCCTTGCCCGATCGGCGATTTCTCCCAGCTGGATTTCAGCAGCCAGCTTCTCGAGCTCTTCCAGGGTGACGGCGGGTTTGTCGGAGAGCAACCTGTCGAGAGTTCCCCGTTCTTCTTCATGGTAAGGTTCGAGAAACCGGAGGAGGAATCGCGCATCAGCTGAAATATCTTCGATTTCCCTGAGTTTTCGGGCGATGGTTTCCTTTTTGTCGTCAGTGCCGGTCTCTTCTAAAGGCATGACTTCGCAGCTCGAAAGCTTCTGAAGCTCTGCGACGATTTTCTCCGCCACGGTGCGATGAGCATAAACCGTTGCCTTCTTAACCTTTAAAACCGCCATACCTGTCAACCACCTCTTTTGCAACCCAGGCAGCCACATCCTCTATCTTTTCCTGGTGACGCTGCACCAGGTCATCTGCTTCCTTTTTTCCCTGGGCGACGATCTTTTCTGCTTCCTGCTCGGCTTCTTTTTCGGTTTTTTCAAGTGTTTCCCGGTATTTTCGGTGCATTGCCTGTTTTGACGTTTTCAGGTTGTTTTCCGCTTCTGACCGTGCCTCAGCTATTATCCTGGAGGCCTGTGACCTGGCGTCCTGGACAATTGCTTCAGCCTCATCTTCTGATTGCCGGATTTCTTCGGCAAGATCTTTTGCCACCAACAGCACCTCCTTTCGTTGGGAATCTTTTTTGTTCACTTGAATAGATAAGCCTTGTCATCTGTCATGCAGAAGCCTTGTAAAAGAAAACCCTGTGAAATTCTAATACCGGTGTATTATAGTGTCAATTTTAACAATATTTCCGAATCAGACTTGTCCAAAACAGGTTTTCGTAGAAATTAAAAATGCCCCCGCGACTTTGGGATATCATTGGTTCGCCAACACAACAAAATCCCGTGGAAGCGGAGGCGAACCTCATGCTAAAGGTATCGAGCCTGTTCAGTCAAATTCTCGCGGAAATTCCGCGCGCGGGCTTTGAAAAACTCGTAGCGAAACACGGTACCGAACGACGCGCAAAGGGCTTCAGGTCCTGGACCCAGTTCGTGGCCATGCTCTTCTGTCATCTGGCAAGGGCTCACCTCGTTGCGCGAGATATGCCACGGTCTTTTCTGCTGCAACGGCAAGCTCCTTCATCTGGGGGTCCTGAAATCGCCGAACAAGTCGACCCTCTCCTACGCGAACGAACACCGCTCATCGGAACTTTTCAGGGACCTCTTCTGGTCTCTTCTCGGCCGTTTCGGGGCGACGGGCAAGCTGGGCGTCCACGGCAAAAGGAAGTTCCGTTTCAAGAACAAGCTGCTTTTTTTTGACTCGACGACGATCAGCCTCTGCCTTTCGCTCTTTCCCTGGGCGAGCTTCCGCCGCGCCAAGGGTGGGGTCAAGGTGCATGTCCTTTTCGACCACGGCGACTACATGCCCTCTTTCGTCCATATCACCGGAGTGCGGCAGCACGACAGCAAGGTCGCCCGGATACTGTCGTTACCTCAAGGCTCCATAGTCGCCATCGACAGGGGCTATGTCGGCTTCGACATGCTGCGACGATGGACCGAAAGGAAGGTCTTCTTCGTGACCAGGATGAAGAAAAACCTGTCCTACGTCATTGCAAAGCGGCACGATGTGCCCAAAAACAGGAACATTTCGAGCGACGAGACGATCCGCCTGTCCGGCACAGCTTCCTGGCAGAAGTACCCCTGTCCATTGAGGCGTATCGTCCTGTGGGACAAACAAAAACAGGAAGAGATCGTCCTTTTGACAAACCATCTCGACTTTGGAGCCACCACGATTAGTTCCATCTATAAGGAGCGTTGGCAGATCGAGATCTTCTTCAAGACCCTGAAACAGAACCTGAAGGTGAAAACCTTTATCGGATCCAGTGAGAACGCCCTTTGCATCCAGATTTGGACAGCCCTTATCGCATTGCTGGTTATAAAGTGGCTCCACTACCTGTCGAAGGCGGGATGGCCCTTATCGAACATGGCGGTCATGCTTCGTCTGAACCTGTTCACCTACAGGGATCTGCGGGGATGGCTCGACGAACCCTATGCGACGCCGCCCTTGATACCTGAGCCGCAGCAGTTGAAGCTGGCCTTGCGGTAACTTGGAAAGCCGATTAATTCCAAGGTGCGAGAAAAAAGGGAGACCTGGTTCCGAACTTGTCCAATTTGGCCTCCGAAAACGCTGCGGTTACAGGGTCATGTTTTCAATTTCCAGCTGTTTTGGACAGCTGTGTGTCCGAATACAAGTTTTTTTCGAGCAGCAACCGGAACAAAATGGCGGATTCCTGTTGATGCCGGGAAAAAAAGGAAGAGGGAACCCCCTCTTCACAGGATACCAGATTGGGAAGAAAAAATGGAGCGGACAACGGGATTCGAACCCGCGACCCTCGGCTTGGGAAGCCGATGCTCTACCGGCTGAGCTATGTCCGCTCTTCGATCGATCATTATATTCGGCTCCGGGCATTTTGGCAAGGATCTTGTCTCTTCTTGTGGCCGGACAGCGATAATGTCACCCTTTTAAAGAGGCGCAAACCGCCGGAATCACCGGGGCTTGTTCCTTCAAAGGCTCCTCAGGAAGGTGACGGTTTCGACGTGGGGGGTCTGGGGGAACATATCCAGGGGGACGACCCGCAGGATCCGGTACTTTCCGGCCACAAAGTTTCCCAGGTCACGGGCGAGCGTCGCAGGGTTGCAGGAAACATACACGATCCGTTCAGGTCTCAAAGAAAGAATTTTCCTGCGGACTTCGGGGCTGCATCCGGTGCGCGGCGGGTCGAGCAGCAAGGCATCGCACTCTTCAGCCCTTATCGAATCAAGGGCTGTTTCTGCTGTCTTTGCGATGACTTCGGCATGATGGAAACCGTTTTTCCACAGGTTTGCCCTGAGGTAATCCGCCGCTTCAGGCCAGGATTCCGCTGCATGAAGAAAGGACGCTTTTTCCGCGAGCCCGAGCGTTATTGCACCGACACCGCTGTAAAGTTCAACGACTTTTTCCCGCGTCTCGAACCCGGAATGAGCCGTTTCAAAAAGCGTTTCGGCAAGAGAAGAATTTATCTGGAAAAAGGAAGTCGGGCCAAATCTGAGAGTGTAATCACCGATTCTTTCCTCGATGTGTTTCGGTCCTGCAATGTGAAGAGTCTCCATTCCGAAAACCCTGTTTCCCCGTTTCCTGTTGATATTTACAAAAATGGACGGAAAACCGAATTCTTTCCGGTTTTCCAGAAATCGGCATGCATTTTCAAGTTCCCTTCTTTTTCGCCCCTCCAGGGAAGCCCGTACCACGAAGACGACTGACAGTCCCTGTTCTTTTGTCGTACGCAGCGAGATGTGACGGAGAAAACCGGCATGTCGTCTTTCGTCATACCCCTGCCACCCGAGTTGGTCGATCATGGAGGGAATATTCTGCATGAGATTTTCCAGAGGCTCTCTGAGGACACAGCAGCTGTCGACGGGAACGAGATCATGAGTGTTGCGCCTGAAAAAACCGAACCTTGTTTCCTTTCCTTCTTTCCTGACGGGGAAAACAGCCTTGTTTCTGTAATTCCACTCCCTGGGGCTTTTGATGCAGTCATCGACCAGGATGGCATACTCAGGACCCATCTCTTTTACGAGCGCGTCCTGAACGGAACGTTTTTTCAACGAGCATTGGAAATCGTAATTTGCATGCTGGAGGGAACATCCACCGCACATACCGAACCAGCGGCAACGCGGAACGCGTCTTTCCGGAATCGGTTCGAGGACTTTTTCGACCTCAAGGACACCATAGGATTTTTTCAGTACTGAAACACGGCCCTGCACGGTTTCTCCGGGCAGCACTCCCTCAGCGAAGAGTACGAACCGTTCTGCGCCATACCTGGCGACACCCTCGCCACGGCTGTTCATTGCAACGATGTTGACGATGATGGATTCCCCTGCCCCCGGTTTCATGGCCTCCCGTTTGCAGCTCCTTTTCGACCTTTAAAGCCCAATACCGAAGGCGCAGCAGTCTGGTGAACTGCTGCGCCTCCCGGCTTTGGCTGATTATTCCTCCTGTTTTTCCGAAAAAATGGTTCAACTCATCAGCGCATAGCCTTCGTCGAAGGCCAGTTCGTTCATTTCCTCAGTTCCCCGCGGGACACGGGCCAGAATGGCCTTCTTTAAATGTTCAGGCTGCAGCAGGCCTTCTTTTTCGAGAACATGCGACGTTGCACCAAGGGCCACCATGTTGGTGACCAGCTCCCGCCCCACTTTTTCGCGGGCTGTCCTGACAATGGGAAGGAGGTGGATTTCGGCATCAACATCAGGCTTTTCGGTCACAAAGGTGTCGTCGAGGATGAGCGTTCCACCCGGTACCGTGTCGCCGACGAATTCATCGCAGGCGTTTTGATTCAGTATGACCTGAAGATTCGGTTTCGAGGTTTTTGGATAATCAATTTCACCCCTGGAAATGACGACTTCCGACTTGGATTTGCCGCCTCGGGCTTCAGGACCATAAGATTGTGTCTGTACGGCGTTCAGGTTCCCGTAAATGACTGCGGCCTCTCCGGTAATAACAGCAGCGAGAATAATCCCCTGCCCGCCTGAGCCGGCGAAACGGATTTCATAGCGATCGCTCATGACTTCTTCCCCCTGAGGCTGTCGATGAGCTTCTCGTAATTTTCCGTGTATTCGGGCAAATCCTTCTTGATAAACTCACCGACGATGATTTTCCCTTCCAGTTCTTCTTGGGCCATGGAGGACGCCTTTGTCAGCGGGAGTGACGCCGACTTGAGATAGTTCAGGTTGTCAAGAGGCGTTCTCCGCTTGTTCCTTCGGCCGAACTGGGTGTGGCAACTGGAAATGATTTCCACCACCGAGAACCCTTTATGCTCAATACCGTTCTTGATGTATTTCTCACAAAGAACCGGGTTTGCGATTGTCGCACGGGCGACATAGGTTGCCCCGGCGCCCTGTGCGAGCTGGCAGATATCGAAGGGAGGGTCGATTGCACCGTATGGTGCAGTTGTCGCCTTGGCGCCCTCGGGCGTCGTCGGCGACGCCTGGCCGCCTGTCATGCCGTAGATGTTGTTGTTCATGACGACAGCGGTAATGTCGATATTTCTTCTGCATGCATGGATGAAGTGATTGCCACCGATGGCTGCGCAGTCGCCGTCTCCCATGACATCGACGATGGTCAGTTCCGGATTGGAAAGTTTGATGCCCGTCGCAAAGGCCAGGGACCTTCCATGGGTTGTGTGGACGGTACAGGCGTCAATATATCCGGGCATTCGGCTCGAACAACCGATTCCCGAGGCGATGACCGTTTCTTCACGTTTCTTTCCGCAATTGTTGAGTGCCCGCAGTATGGCGTGGAGAATGATGCCATGGCCGCAGCCCGGGCACCACAGATGCGGAAAGAATTTTTTTCTGAGCCAATCCATTACTTCAGGGCGTGGCATACTTAGGCCACCTCCTTGATCTTTTCAAGGATCTCGTCGGGTTTGAAAAGCTCTCCGTTCACAAGGTTGTAGGGCACCACTCCGGCTTTCCCGTGAACCGCCCGTTCCACTTCGAGAACCATCTGTCCGTAATTGAGTTCCGGTACCAATACGACTTTCGCCCTTTCGGCGATTTTTTCGATCTCCTTGTCTGGGAAGGGCCAAAGCGTCACCATTCTGAAGGATCCTGCCTTGAAGCCTTCCTGTCGCGCAAGCCGAACCGCGGAAAGGGCGGTTCGTGCGACGCTTCCATAAGATACGACAAGGATTTCGGCATCCGCTGTTTTTTCCGTTTCGAATTCCACAATATCATTCCTGTATGCGTTGACCTTGTCCATGAGACGTCGGGTCTTTTTTTCGATTTCCTCGGCACAATTCGTGGGGAATCCCCATTCATTATGAGTCAGCCCGGTAAGGTGCCAACGGTATCCATCTCCGAAAGAGGCCATCGGGGGGAGGTTGTCCTCCGGGTCAGGCCTGTACGGTCTGAATTCTTCAGGGTCCACTGTCGGCTTCTTCCTGTCGATAAGCCGGAGTTTTTCGTCTTCGTCAAGGACGACCCGTTCTCTCATATGTCCGAGTACTTCGTCGCTCATGATCAAAACGGGCTGCCGGAAACGTTCCGCCATGTTGAAGGCCTTGACGGTGACCTCATAACATTCCTGTACTGAAGCAGGTGCATAGGCGATAGTAGCGTGATCCCCGTGGGTTCCCCACCTGGCTTGCATGACATCCTGCTGGGAAATGGAAGTGGGAAGTCCCGTCGAGGGGCCGCCTCTCATGACATCGACCACGACGAGGGGAATTTCAGCCATGTACGCCAGACCGAGATTTTCCTGTTTCAGGGAGAAACCCGGTCCGGAAGTCGCTGTCATGGATTTTTTCCCCGTCAGAGATGCACCGATCGCCGCAGCGATCCCTCCGATTTCATCCTCCATCTGGATGAAGCGCCCGTTCTTCTTCGGCAGTTCCTCGGACATCACTTCAGCAATTTCAGAGGACGGTGTTATGGGATATCCGCCGAAAAACATGCATCCTGCAGCAATTGCGCCCTGGGCGATCGCCGCATTTCCCTGCAAGAACCTGACGTCTTTTTTCATTCCTGGTCACCCTCCCCAATTGTGATTGCCAAGTCGGGGCAAATGTTCTCGCACTGCCTGCAGCCGATGCAATCGGCCATGCGAACGGGATCGGATTTGAGGTTATCGTCCAGTTCGAGAACATTTTTCGGGCAAACGGCCACGCAGAGTCCGCAGCCCTTGCACCAGGCCTTGTTGATCATGACATTGAATCGTGACGGCAACACACTCACCTTCCTTTCGAAGGATGCGATAGCTTTCTATGAGCAATCATTCTGCCCGAAGGCCATTATGACATTTTGTTATCAATTGGACAAGCATAAATGCTGGTAAAAATTGAAAATTATATTGATCTCTGCACATTTGCGAGAATTTTGCAAAATCGGCATATCGGAATACGAAAAGGGGACAGACACATGTTCCTCCATCCCCTTTCCGTGACGCATTTTTTCCGGAAATGTTTCTTTTCCAGAGAAGCCCGTTTCAGACGACGGCAGGTTCTATGATAAGCTCGCCCTTTTCAAAACGGTTATAGTGCAGCTGGTCGATGGGTATCCAGGGATCCTCGCCGAGAATCTTTTGTGCCAGCAGTTCACCTGATATGGGTCCGAACATGAAACCATGACCGGAGTAGCCCACAGACAGGTAGAACCCTTTCACGGTGTCAGCCTCGCACATGATGGGTTGCCGGTCCGGTGTCATGTTGTACAGTCCGGACCACTGGCGAACAACCCGGACTCCCCTGGTTCTGGGCAAAAGGTTTGTAATGGTTCGCGACATTGTTTCAAGGAAACCCCAACTGTTTCCATTATCATAATCCTCAGGGTGTCCTTCCGGGCTGCACCCTCCGATGATTGAGCCATGAGGCCGCTGCTGGATGTAATAATTGCCGGAAAAACTCATCAGCATCGGCGGGCATACGCCCTCCTCAACAGGTTCTGTGATGATGATCTCATGCCGCTCCGAAAAGTTGGGGAGTTCGATTCCGGCCATTTTGGCAACTTTCTGCGAGTAACCTCCTGCAGCATTCACGACTACGGGAGTGTCAATGTCGCCGTGGTTCGTGGAAACGCCGACGACTTTCCCGTTGAAGGTTTTTACGTCCGTGCATTCCGTGAACTTGTAGAATTCGACTCCCAGTCTCTTGGCGGCTTCCTGATAGGCAAATGTCGTCAACATCGGATCGGCATGACCGTCCCTTGCATGGTAGGTAAAACCGACGGCATCATCGGCGGAAAGGCCGGGACAGATTTCCCTGGCTTCGTCGTAGGTTACCACTCTGGTATCCACACCCAGGCTGTTTTGAAGTTGCATGTTTTTCTTGAGCTGCTCAAATTCGGTTTCCTGGTAGGCGACGAGAAGATATCCGCCTTGGTGAAGGCCGCAATCCATGCCGAGTTCTTCTTCGAGTTGTTCGAACTTTTCCACGCATGCCAAGCCAAAACGACAGTTCATTTCGGTGCCCCACTGGGCTCTGATGCCGGCGCCACATCTTCCGGTGGAACCGGAGCAGACGGTGCTCTTTTCCAGGACGACGACCTTTTTGAGGCCAAGTTTGGCCAGGTTATAAGCGATCGCGCATCCCTGGATTCCGCCGCCGATGATGACGGCATTCGCTGTTTTCGGCAGGGTCATTACTCGTCATCCCCCTTTGCGAGCACGCCGAGCTTGACGGGTTTGGAAGGCGGACGGAACCGTCCCGGCGGGATCTCGGAGACTGTCTTGCCCGTCATTCTGGAAATC